>TBL_comb47_HYPODRAFT_10006663_pt1 | contig 12424 bp, 36 predicted proteins | sample TroBogypolimnion_40_FD_10682 | JGI IMG/M metagenome (IMG submission 10682)
AAGCATCAACCTTGTTAATTGTTAAACATGGTCTAGCTTCTAGTGTGCGTGAGTTTTGGATTTCTACAGGCCATTGGTCACCAGCAGCGAACTTTAAGTCCTCTAGTGCTTCTGAGCGATTATTTTGGTCTGCTTCGTTAGCAAACTGTAAGAACTGTTTGGCATCCTCAATTCTAGGGTCGTTCTCATCATTGTAATCAATAGATTTCTCAGGTGTCTTTGCCATACTTAGCCCATCCAGCTCGCGCCATAATTATTCTGTGGTTTAGGTTTCTTACGTTCTTTAGTATCGTTAATCATTAAGCCGATATACCTAAAAGCATCCGCACCATGAGAATAAACGTCATGTAGTGGAACACGGCTGAACATCTTAGTGTCTGGGTCAACATCATAGCGATAATGCCTAAGGCATTGTAATCCTTCGTCACAATTTGTTCTGTCAAAGTAACAGCTAGTAAAGATTGTTCGTGCAGCGTTAATAGAATCGACAACAGGAACTCTCGGCAATACATTAGTCTTATAGCCAGCATTTCTAACGATTTCCTCGATACTTCTGCCATTAGAGCCAATGGTTTTAGATTGTGCATCATGTGGCAAGTGTATAGTATCATAAATATAGCCTAATTTTTGCATTTCAGCTAGATAGTGAGACATAGTTTTTTGCGTGTCTTGCATATAGTTGATTAGGCGTGTTTCCATGCCAATGAACTGCACAAACCAAATAGCTGTATGGTCAGCCCAACCCAAGTCAAAGACAGCGTGAACTGGCTTACTTGCATCGTGTGGGACGTTAGTAATGCGACCTGTGGCTTCTGCTGCTTGCATCTCTCTTGCAAAGATAGCACCATCAACAGTCATACGGCATACGCCTTCCCAAACTGTGTTATAGCTTTCTATATCACGTTGTCTGAGCGCATCCTTTTCCATGCGTAATGTTTCTGGAAACCATGGATTGTCTGACCAGTTAATCTTTTGAACAATTGCGTTGTTTGGCGCATGAATAACAAAGCGTTGATACGTTTCGTCTGTTTCAAGCTCAGGGTTAAAGCTAATCCATACTTCTGATTGCTCTTTACGAATGGTAGGAATAAGAATATCCCATGAACGCTTTGATACTGTCTGAGCCTCTTCCACCCAGCATATATCTACACCCTCAAAAGACTTTACGTTGGCTGTATTGTTTTTTAGACCGACAAAACTGAACTCTGTTCCGTTCTTGCCACGAATAGATGCTTGCGTTATCTCATAGAAGCTAGACATACCCAAATCATCAATCTGGTCGCTTAGTAGCTTATGAACTGAGTCTTTCATGGAAGTCATAAACTCACGAGCGCATAGAATACGCAATTGGTCTTTAGCACCAAGTATCAGCAATGCTCTTGCAATACCCCATGACTTAGCACCACCACGACCACCATACAATACTTTGTAACGTGCCTTATCAAACAGACACTTTAACTTCATTGGGAACTGCGCTTTAGCTAACGCAGATTGAACTAACTCATTGCTCATCAGGCTTATATTCTAATTGCTTGGGCGCATCCACAAAAATTACTTCTAATCCGCTAATTAGTGGTGAGCCATCAGCACCTGTGATTTCTTGCTTAACACGCTCAGAGTACGTCTTAGGAAATCTAGCTGACATAGAACGTGACCATAATCCTGCGTTCAATTTAGGTGCGCCAGGATGCTCTAACATATACGCTTGAGCTTGATTTTCCCACCAAGACTGCGCCAGAGCTTGTGCATCACTTATCGCATGAAAAAAGTCCTCATGTGTGTCACGCCAATTGCATAGAGTTCTATACGAAACGTTGAGTTCCGCTGACATCTGCTCTAATGATTTTCCTAGCTTACCAAGCTCTATGACCTTATCACAATATGATTCGTCATAAGCAGTTGGCCTGCCCATTTTAACTTCTTCAGTCATTATTCAGCAGGTGCAGTTTCTTCAGCAGATACTGGTTCTGCTACTGTTACTGTTTGACCTTGAGCTTGTTGTGCTTGCACTTGTGGTAATGCTTGGTCACGAATCTTGCAAATAACTGGTGATACTTCAATAAATGCACCAGCAGATAAATGCTTTAATGCAATCTCAATCTCGTTTACTTCTAACTCTAGTGTAATAGCCATTATTTCTTACCTTTCTTTTTCTTTTCTGATTCACGTTGAACTGCATAGCCAATTGCTACGGCTTGCTTTGGTGGTTTACCCGCTTCAATCTCTTTCTTAATGTTTGATTGACGGGTTTTATCGCTAGTTCCCTTTTTCAACATGATTATGTATCCTTTTAATTTGGTTAATAAAATCATCATACAACAATTTATTTTTCATCATATTACATATTGTGCAACATGGAACACAATTTTCTAATACATATCCTATTCTAGAATCAAGTCTATCTATTCCATTGCTTATAAAAGCACCATTCATTGTTGGTTTTGGTTTATGAACACTTGAATTTTCAACGCCACAATAATGACATGGCTTTAATATAATTTCTTTAAATTGTTCTTTAGTAAGAGCAAAAACCAATTTTCTTTTATGATTTATTGCTCTTAATCTATAAGAATTATATTTGTTATTAAAACTTGAAATTCCTTTTTCTTTTAGATTTGCTCCAGCTTTAATCATTTCTTTGCGATAACATCCGCAAGATATTGTTTTGCCAGTTCTAAAATTAGACGTTGATATTTTTATTTCATTACCACAATCACAAACGGCATCCCATATAGCCCTTTTTTGACCAGATGGTTGAATATAAGAATGGCTATAACCTATTACAGTTAATTTGCCATTTTTGTTTCCTGTTAAATTTATTCTTTTCATTATGCCATTATGCCATACTTAATAATAAATATGTTATTTCTTTAATGGCATAATGCGTTCTTTCTATCTGGGTCTAAGTTATCTTCAATAAATTCTGCTATGTCGTACAAACTATCTACTACTATTAATTCGTTTTCAATAAATGATGTTAGTTCTATATATCCTTCGGTGTCAACTGTAGCAATAACAAGTGTCTGAATACTATCAGTTTCGTCATCTTCCACAGTTATGTGAAGTCTAATAAATTGCATTAAGCAGCTTCTTCAACAAAACACACATCTTTCCAACTCATTACTAAATATTTAACGCCATCTTCTACATAAGGAAAGTATTTAAGATATTCGTCTTTAGGGTCATCATTCATTGTGCCAAAGCGAACTCTTGCGCCAACTTCAACTGGCATCTCTTCACGTTTGTCATCAATTAGCTTAACACCAGGGCCGACAGCTACAACTGTACCCATGTTTTCAGCTTCTCTATTATCTACAATAAGAACGCTAGATAGTTCCCTTACATCAGGCTTAACTAATATCTTGTCGCGCATTGGTTTAAACTTCATAATCTTGTCTTTCTATTTCTTGTGCGGCTTCTAACACTATTTCAAGTGTTGAACCTATAACTTTATAAAATCCTACTGGTGTATCGGGATACCATTGCAATTCCCATAACTCATCAGTATCAATACATTTTTGTTTGTCTTCTAATGATATAAAATATTCGTCATCATCAATTGCAGGATGTTCACTTTCAATACGTTCTTTAGCGGTTTCGTAATAATCTTTATGTGCATTATGCGTTAAATACAAACCACATTCATGTCTAGGTAATTTCATTATGCTGCCCTCGCTGGTCTGCCACGTTTTTTAGCTGGCTCAATAGTTCCCTGCACAATACCTGCACGTTCATCGTCAAATATATTAACGATAGGAATAATTGTAGCTACATAATTGTGATTTTTTGAGTATTCTCCGCACCAGTCGTTCTCATGTTTACTGATTGACTGTGGGAATCGATGACATTCGCCTAGTATGCCCCCTGTAATAAAGAATTTACAAGAGATACATTTTTGTTTAGAATCAACTTCAGTCATGTTATGCCCCTTCATAATGTGATTAGAACCCCCTTTGGCTTCTCCACCATTGGGGGTTTGTTTTTACTACATACTGTCTTGTGCGTGTTCAGTACGTTTGTGTGAGTAACATTCATGCTCACGCGCACCGCCTTTAAACTCGCCTAAACGACCATCGTTCATGCCAGCGTGGCTTGGTTCACGACCACCAATACCATCTTCTTTACCCATAGCAACGCCACCTTTTAGTTTGCCTTTACGTTCACCTGACATATCAGATGCGTTTACGCCTTTAGGCAATTTCTCGCCTGTTTGGCCTTTTGCTGGTTGTGTGTCTTTAATACCCATGATTTTATTCCTATTAATTTGCAAATTAATTAAATTATAACTCTATATCGCAGAGTTGTGAAATTTTATTCTATCAGAATATTTCTTTTTTATCTCAATTATTTCTTCAATCGTATAGTGCTTTGATTCATGTTTACCTTCAAGCCATTCTAACTGCGCTACACCTAGCTTTTTAATAAGCGATTGTCTGTAGAGTATGATGTTTCCTGAGAGATGGTTATTGCATACTGAGCATTGCTTATGGCAATTGTCCTCACAGAAACGCAATTCTGGAGCAGAGCCAACAGTTCTATAATGACCTGCGTGATATTGACCTGTGTGGTATCGCCCACAACTGATACATGGGTCTTTTTCATCTCTAAGCCTTATCCAACGATTGAAAATGGTTTGCGCCTCTCTTAACCAATCAGCTTTGGTCTTGAGTTTGACTTTTTTCTCCTTGTATTCTTTACGTTCCTTTGACTCACGCTGCTTTGTTGCCATTGCTACTGCACAGTTAAACCCACAAACCGACTGCAATGGTTTTAATGGGTCAAACTTATCTCCACATATTTTACACTTCTTTTGCTTTGATGGTTTTAATTGCATCTATTTTCTCACAGTAGATTTTGGCTTCCGCTGCTGACCTAAACGTCAACAATGGCTCTGCCTTGTGATAATCAGTTTTCTTGTTATAGCCAAAAAGTCTAAATACATGATAAATGTAATCATCTGCTGGCCCTGTCTTTGCTATTGAATACTTACCACAATCACTAATAAGGGCATATTCACCCCATTTTTTCCATTTCACTTAGTTACTCTCCTACAAATTTCAGTCATAAATTCAATTAACGCATCTGGCGTATATTCGCGTTGATATTGCGTACAGCGTTTAGTGCCTTTTACGTTACCACAAATTGACCTATCTGTAGATGCCGTGTTGACTGGCGGTAGCTTTGGTAAATCATTTAATTTAATGCCACAAATATATAATTTTGTTTTTTTGTGAGCCACATGACCAAAATCAAACTGGTCAACTTCAATGGTAAATCCACCAAACTCATCAAAAAATTCATTAGGCATAGGTAATGGTGCTTCTTTCCATAACCGACTACCAGCAGGATGCTCTAATACACCGCCATTTAATCTAACTTGAGCTAAAGCAAAGTAAGCCAATTGCTTTTCATCTGGTCTTGGATTAGCCATGTGACTTAACATTCCCCAGGCCCTGCAAGGTGGATGTGCAATAACTGGATAGCTTTTACAATAGTTTCTAGCATCACGATGAATATCATATACATCGTACCCCCCCCTAGCTCTTTGTAACGACTGTCATCCCTAGCAAACAATATCGCTATTTTATTCATGCGTCTTTTAATTCTTCTAAAAAATTCATGTAAGGAATACGAACGTGCTTATTGAAAAATTCTGCTGCTGGTGCGTTAGTATTTAACTCTTTACGGCTTTCAATGTTGCAAATAGCTTTAACTGCATCTGCCGCATCTTCTTCTGAATCAATCTCATTGCCAAAGTTATCTTCTAGCCATTCCCAGAACATTGTTTCTTTACACCAGCGAACAGCCAACAATCCTAAGCCATTCATTCTGTTTTCCTGACTGACAATGTTAGCTCGCAATTGTCTAGCAGATGCTTCTTGTGTCATACGCACTATTGCTATCGGTGTATCAATAGGAAAGTTTGCTAGAAACGCATCTTTAAACTGCATATCAATGTCAACGGTGACGCGAATTGTGCCATCCGCAAGTTCTTTCATTTGCCTTCTAGTACCTGTAATTGCATCCATATTAAAGCTCCTTTAACTTTTTCCAGATTAACGATAACTTAATAATTTTCCACCATACCTTTTTTGCTTTTTTGTCTTTGTGTTGCGCCCAAGCCTTTAACATCTTTTTGTTTAAAATATGTGACTTGTATTCAACCTTTTCTAATTTGTTCATAATTGTTCCTTGTTTTTAATTTCTCTAGCATCACGCATAGATTCTTTTTCTAACGCTTGTATGTATTGATAAATAATTGTTCCTACTTCTTCGTTAGTTAATGCTTCTTTGTCATCAACACAAACGTTTCTAACTGCACGACCTAGCATCTGTAAGTATTTAGCTTCCATGATTCTTTTCCTTTTTGGAATAATATTCTTCTACTAATCTTTCATAGGTATCCCATGCTTTATTGAATCTCATGTCGTATACATAAGCTAGACCTAAAGCCTTGTTATAAACGTCCACATCACAGTGCTTATACTCATCGGCAAATAACTTTAAGTCTTCCGTCACACCCCAGCACTGCAATACTTCTTGCTCTAAATCTTGTAGGCTATTTGACATAGTTCTTTTCCTTTAATGCTTGTTCAATAGCACGAGCAAAACTTTCTATACACTTTCTATAATTGCTACCAATTACATCATCTTTAAGCATATAAAATAATGCTGTAGCACCTGCATTGCCGCAAACAAAACTTTTTATCTCATCATCCGTTAATCCTTGCCATTGATGAGGGTGGGTGTAGAGAGGGATTGTGTAATAGTCATCTTGTTTAGGCGCAACTGTAACTTGATGACCTTCAAATGGAGCTTCTTCTACTTCATGCATCCAAAACACAGGCTTTTGCGCTGGTTGTTCACGATTAAAATAAACTTCTTCACCATCAATGTTTAATGTGCAAGTAGAACCATCAAGTGCGTATGACACTAATCTTGGTTTTGCTGGTTGTTCTAGTGCTTTTTCGCACGCATTGATTGCGCCTTTCACCCATGCAGTTTCATATACTCTGTCGTTGTTTAAACAATTTAAAACCTTTAATGCTTTGTGTATTGCTTCGTTTTTAATCAAAATACCACCCCCTTACATCGCATCTGTTTTTAATCACCATCCATCTTAATTTACGAATTACTTTTGTTATCTTTAATGCTTCGTCTTTATTAGTCATGACTTACCTCATCTTTTTTCTCTTCCATGCTATCAATTGCTTTAAATATAAAAGCTGGGTTCATGTTGTAATCAAAAGCGAGTTTCGATATGTCATCTATTCTAGTCTTTGGGTTCATAAGCAACTTACCAAGTCTTGAATGAAAAACTCCTTGCCTATAAAGTTCTGTGTTTTTCCAGTTTAATGCTTCGTCTTTAGTCATACTACCGCCCATACATATTCTAAAAATTTACATGATAATTTAAGCCACGCTATAATCAATGTAAATGCTGTTGTTACAGCAATTGCAGCTAATACTCCAAGACACATAACCTTAATTCCTTCAATTACAATTTTTAATGCTTCGTCTTTAGTCATAGTAAACATTCCCCACATTGTTCAAACAATTCATCTAATGTTAGCTTTGGCTCAACAATCTCAATTGTGCCTTTAGCAGGATAATCAAAATATCTAACAGGTTGACCGTCATCATCTAGCAACACATAAACAGCCATCATGCAATCCTTTTGATGTTGAGCTGTGCCAATACTTCTTGCAGCTTGCGATGATTTTCTTGCTTCTGCTCTAACGTAAACTTGCGCGTAAGCATCACAGGAATATGCTTTAACTCTTGAGCTTTGCATAGCTCTAATATGTCAGCAGGTGTTGGCATACGTTTGTTAGTATCAACCCAGCTATCAAAAGCCTTGCTCACCATCTGAAAGTCAAAGCGATATAGCTTATGCCACCAAATACGCAATAACTCTTGGTCAAGTTCTTGTTTGCCATAAAGTGACGTTAATGCTCGCATCATGGACTTAAACTGATTTTTCTCTATGTCTAGCATAACCTTCTCCTAAAAAGGTACTAAGTCTGTAACTGGTTGTTCATCTTGCCAGCGCATCTGATTAAGATACGTTGTAGGCATCGGAATATATCCATCCTTCCACTTCTTACTGCCAAGTTGCCACCGTACAGAACTTAATACTTTTTCAATCGGTGGGTTAGATGCAATCCAACTTTTTAACGCATCCATCTTTCCTTCTTTAATTGGATAAACTGACCAGAACTCTAAAAACTCTGGATAGTCATCGTAATTAAGATTTGTTGCTGCCTTTGGTTTCTTTGTTCTGCTCTGTTCTGTATATGTTCTGTTCTGTTCTGGGGGCGTTACTGTAACGTTACATTCCTGTTTCTTCTTCTCACGATGCTTTGAAACACGCTCTGCACTTGAGTCTGATATAAATTGTCGCTTATCCCAATTAAGCACTTCATTGTCAGAATTAATGAACCCTCTATCTACAAAAAGAGCCTTAGTTGTCTGCCATTCTTCATCACTAATTCTTAGCTGAAACGTTACTTCTTCATCTTGTAACGTTACATCACCGTTACATCTTAAACAAAATAGCATTATCAATCTACGTTGGTTCGTTTCAGAAAGCATCTGAACTTTAGAGTCATGTGCAAATTCTCCATATAATCTGAACCATTGATTAGCCATATATTTCCTCTCTTGCTTTAACGCCCAAATCAAAAGCTAATCGTCTATATTCATAATCGCTATGACAAGCCACAGACAACATACCTTCATAATTAATATTTAAAAATCCTGCCATTAAATAAGATAAATCAATTCTATTGCCTGGGCCTTCTAATGGTGCTAATGAACTTACCCATCTAAGCACATTAAATTCATCGTGATAGCTTTCATGACATGGCTCACATAAAACTGAAAGCTGATTAACATCGTATTCCCACGGCTCATGACCTTTAAAATATTCTTTATGATGAACATTTAATGAACTTTCATCATCTCTGCAAATTTCGCATTTAAAATCAGCTTTTTGCATAGCTTCAAGTCTTAACTTTTGCCAGCGAGGGTCTTTCAATTTTTGCCAATATGCTTTATCAGCCATGTTACTCACCACTTCCTTTAAAGAAAGCATACAAAGTATCAATAATATAAGGTCTAACTTTGTCACCATTGCCGTTAATTACCTTATATACAGTTGGATTGCTAACGCCACTTAACTTACAAACTTTACTAATATTCCATTTACCACTAGCTAGTTGCTCTTGTAAGTATTTAATTTTTTCTTCCATTTATATCTCCTTTTTTGTAGATGCCTCATTGTAACAACTGATTTATAAATTACGCAAGCAATTTTTTAATTAAAAATTATTTTAATAAATTTGTTAAAAAGTTGTTGCAATCGTTTTTTATGTATGTAGAATAGGAGCTGTAGTAACTAATTAACTTTGATTGGAGAGTCAAAATGAGTTTAGAACAAGTAGAAGTCCTCGGTGTTTTGTTTGACGTATATTACGACTGTCAGATTGAAAACGACCCATACGGCACTGGTGACAGTCCGACCTCATACGATATAACTATTATTTCAATTGAAACTGCTGGCGATACACAAGACCTACAAGAAGTATTAGCCAATTACGTTATTGAACAAATCACAGAAGAATTAATTAAAGTGGAGAGCAACTAATCATGTTAGATAATCTATTGATTTTGGCTTTAGGCGGTTGTGTTGTTTGTCTTATCTTTGTAGTTTTTGGTGCTATTGCTGAGTGGAAGGATTGGAAATGAGCCAACGCGACCTTGACTATGATGCAATGTATGACAAGTATGAAGATAGATTTATTGAATATCTTTACGACCACTTTCCAATTGGCAACGGCACTATGCTAATTAACAAAATGGAAGATACAGATAACTTTGAAGATTTTGTAGATTGCAGATTAACAGAACAAGAACTAATTTATATTCAGGAGAAATAAGATGGCTAAAGAAGGCTTTGTAAATATTCACGGCAAAGAATACAAAACTGTTGCCAAGCGTGTTCAAGAGTTTAGAGAAACAGAAACTTATAAAGGCTGGTCAATTATGACTGAGATTGTAAAGATTGATGATGACCAATGCGTAATGAAAGCATCTGTCATTAGCCCAGAAAGCAAAATTATTGCTACAGGTCATGGTTGCGAGTTCAAAGCATCTAGTCAAATCAATAAGACTAGTTATGTAGAGAACTGCGAAACGTCAGCAATTGGTCGCGCACTAGCTTGTTTGGGTCTTGGTGGTACTGAGTTTGCATCTGCTAATGAAGTAGCTAATGCAATCCATCAACAAACTGTGGACAAGGCAACACCAAAGCCTACCATTATTAAAGCAACTGACGGAGCTGGCGATGAACTGTCAGAGGATGACAAACAATTTATTCGTGATTTAGCCATAGAAGCTATTGCTGCTCATGCAGATAAAGACATTGCAGAAGCACATAGAATTTATACTAGTCTTAACAATGACGAACGAACTTTCTTATGGACATTGCTTGATGCACCAATTCGCAGAGCAATTAAAGATTATGATGCTACAAAAGGAGCTAAATAATGTTGACACAACAAGCACGTTTGATGGAACATTTAGAGTTGCATAATCAGATTGACCCATTAGAAGCCTGGACAAAGCTAGGCATCTATAGACTAGCAGCAGTAGTTCATTTATTGCGTCAAGCTGGGATTAAGATTAAAACTGAACGCATGGAAGTATCAAATCGTTTTAATGAAGTATGCAATGTAGCTAATTATGTTTTGGAGAAATAATATGATTATCAGCTCACTTTATGGCATGGCATCACCCAAACCTACAAAAGAACATCAAAAGAAACTGCAAGCAGCTATTGATTATTTAGGTGACAAATATAGACTTGCGAAACCAATTAAAAAAGGAGAAAGTAATGAACAATCTATCAGCAGTAGGTAATGTAGGTTCTGATGCAGAACTACGCTTCACAAAAGAAGGTACAGCAGTTGCAGGCTTTAGCTTTGCATTGTCATCTGGTTATGGCGATAAAAAGAAAACCACATGGTTACGTTGCAGTATTCTTGGTAAACGTGGTGAAACTCTTGCGCCAATGCTTACCAAAGGTACACAAATCGCTTTAAATGGCGAAATATCATTAAATGAATATGTCGCTAAGGATGGTACAAATAAATCGTCTGTAGAGTGTTTGGTGCAGTCCGTTACATTGCTAGGTAAAAAAGATGCAGCACCTAAAGAAGCTGGCAAGTCTAATGGTCATCAACCACAGCCTTTAGACGAGGAAGATGTGCCTTTCTGATTTATGGGCGAAAGCGTATTAGTCTGACAGGTCAGACCATAATATATTGCGCTCACTTTATATTAACCAACGTTAGTAGCCCACCCTCATTTATGGAGATATTATGAGTGAAATTTATAAAAGATATTATGAAACAGATTTATTAAGAGAAAAGATTATCAACATACTTAAAGAACAGCCAATGTCTGTGCCTGGCGTATGTAAATTATTAAGTTTAGACAATATCAAAATGAATTGGATATTTAGTCGCTTATCTGAGAGCGGTTACATTCTCAAACTTAGAGAGAAAAAAGTTTGTCCAGTAATGAATAAAAAGTATTTCATTATGCAAGCAACTGACCTTAAGTTTGTGCCAAAGTCTATTGATGAAATTGTTGATTTGTTATCGTTTCGGTCTGCTAATGCTGCAAAAATTAGAGAAGAACGAAAAGGAAATAAGTCAGAAGTAATTAATCATCCTAATGGTAGAGTTGTTCGCTTGCTAGACAGACGGCATGGCTGGCAAAATCCAACAAAGAAACATAAAACTGTAGTGGCAATTGGCTCATCATTTACATTAATGGATTATGCGTAAATGACAATCGTGTTTTACGATAAATGGGATAAAGGGGAACATATAGTGGCAACAGCATACAACGATATTACTGGCGATAATCTAGTCAGTCGTGGTTTAACTAAAGAAGGTGAAGCAGCCTTTGAACGCATCTTTGGCGTTAAAAAGAAAGAACAATGGATTCCACCAGCATTGCCTTTAAATGAATACCCAGACAACAGTAAGGATGAAAATGATTCAAACAATTCTTGAATATGTAATGTGTTACGTTACAGCTTACACTATGGGGTTTGTAACTTGTTTGTGTCTAATCTATTTGACACAAAATAGTTTGCTTGTAACAAAACGCTAAATATTACAGACAAAGTATATACAAAGTATATACACAGACTCTCCAACTGTGTTTATTTTAAGAGGCTTCGGCCTCTTCTTTTTTGTTTAGTAGTTTGCTACAATTGTAGTCAGCGGAACGGCTACTTCATTAAACGACCCATCCTTAACATCGTTTAATATATATAGGCCACGAAAATGATTGTTGCCCTGTACGCCCAAATATTCTTCATCGTGTTCATAACATGAGCCACAGATAA
>TBL_comb47_HYPODRAFT_10006665_pt1 | contig 12417 bp, 14 predicted proteins | sample TroBogypolimnion_40_FD_10682 | JGI IMG/M metagenome (IMG submission 10682)
GCTCTTTTTTATGGTGAAATTTAAGCAGCAACTCTAAATTTGGCTGTGATCTGAATCGCACTATTTTGTGTCAATGGACAATTGGACCATCTTGATTTTTTTATTGAGATGACGCCGGTTTACAGCATCGATATGATGAAGATGGCCTAGACCACAAAGAGCCATCACGAGATTTATAGCCAACGAAGGCAAAGCAATTACAAATGTTTTCTTCGCCTCTCAGTTCGTACGCCCACTTTTTAGTCACTCTATTAGGCAATTGGGCGGAGAAAGGCATCAACCCCAGATCTGCTAACCCGCGAAAAACTCAAATGCCTGAGGTGTTTCAGATGAACGTCCGGCTTGAAATTGCAAACCCAATCGGACCAATTGTGAGGTGAGCTGACCTGCAGTTTTACTTTCGCGAGAAGCAATGTGGCGGATTGCAATATAAATATCATCATCCAAATCGAGGGTTGTTCTCATGGTTAAACTCCTTTTTCGTTTGCCACCGAGGTTCAATCCTCAGGGCAGTAGTTCACATCGGCGGTTTAAAGCCATTGCGGCCAACACTGACCCGTTGAACTTCAAACTGCTCCCCTTTTTTTACCGCCATCAGGAAAACCGCAGCACCTGGCACGAGTAAACTTTTATCGCCAGGCTTGTACGTGACCACGGGGGTGTTGTCGTCGATGACAATAGTTTTTTCGCCACCTTTGTATTGAACATTCACTTCCACGTTGCCTGCGTTTTTGAGCAACTGGCTCACGGTGGCATTGGTCATGGTGCTCTGTGGTCCAAGGTCCCAGGGACGGTGGCCTTCACCAGTTCCACGGGAGGCTTCTGGAAAGACGTGCACTTCTAGGGCCTTGAGTTTGCCGTCACTGCCAGTGACAGCCGCTGACCCGATGAAGGCGTTGGGTAGAATCTCACTCTTGTTGATCGGAAATACTTCTTGAACGCCGAGGTTGGCGTTGATGGTCAAGTTCATGGACTCACCACTGCGCTCCTTGATCGTCATGACGGTGTCCGTCATGCTGACAATGGTGCCACGCAGTCGCACGGGATTTGAATCACTTTGACTCCAAGTCATGGAACTGCAAAAAAGTAATGACATCAATAAAAAGAGATTGAATGTTTTCATGGTCATTGGGGCCTTAATGTGGGGTTTGGGGACAATGCTTTTGTCATGAAAGATACCATGTATTGGGCCAATATAAGTAAAAATTTTTGGGGTAGATCTCCCTATTGAAAATCTTCAATCCAGAGCTTACTGTTGTGCTAGATATCGATCGAAACACAAGATAAAACTAAGCTGCAAACCCTTGAAGGATTTTGTGGCGATCACGTCTTTTGCCGTCTATCCCTTGGCTTTGGTGTCGCGACCGGGGCTTTCAGCCAACACCGTTCAGGACCTCATTGTCCTCATCAAATCCCAATCCGATAAGTTCACTTATCCCGGGACCGGTTTGGGTAGAACCTCGCAAATCGCCATGGAGACCCTATAAGCCTTGGCCCGCGGCAGGATGCTGAATGTCCCCTACCATGGCCAGGCTCCAGCGAAAACCTCACCCATTGCGGTGCAAGCGGACTTGGAGATGCTGCCCGCATGTTCGGTCTCAGAGATCAGAATGGTTGGCAAACTCAAAGTTTATGCAGTGTCCACCAAAGGGCGGCTCTATGATCTGTCCGAAGTGCCTGCTTTGAGCGAGGTCGGCTTTTTTTATGAACTTTGTCAATGGGTTTTGGATTGTGACCCCGGCCAACAACTAAGCGTGATGGTGCGCCGTTTGGAAGCTGAGGTGTGCTCCATCATGGCGANGTCGAGCGAGGTCAATGTGGCATTCCAAAAAATTGGACTCGATGTTTTTCCCGCCACCAACGCTGTCGAGTTCCAGCACTTCATCGAGTCTGCTTACACCCATTGGGGTGGGGTGATTCGGGCGTCCAAAGTTCCTGTTGAATAAAGAAATTAACGAGGCGGGGACAATTTACAAAACCCAAACGGTAGAAGGCCGCTCAAAACTGATCGAGGTCGATCAGGACCCATTTTTTGCTTTATTTTTTGGATTTGCTTTTGGACGGGTGCCGCAACTGGGTGTCTTCGAGAAGTCCACCATAGCCAAACACAGGAGCGCCAACTCCGGCAACACGCAGAGCATTCCACATCATGGCCGAGCAACTCGAGATGACGGGTTTGTTCAAGTCGTCTTCCAAGGCTTCCAGGAGGGAGATGGTCGGCAGACCCACGCCACTCAAGAAAACGGCCTGGGCTTGGGCGCGGTTGGCTGACTTGGCCAGGCTATAAACCCTTTTGTCGGTTTCGTCAAAGATGCTTTTGACATCGGGCAAACACTCGGCATGAACGACCTGAAGTCCATGGGCTTGCAATGTGCTTTTGCCCTTGAGCGTCAAGGCCTGGTCGTAGGCGGTTCCAATGGCAATTTTCTTGAGTCCCATGACTTCAAACGCTTTAACGGCACTGCCCAGCGCTGAAATGAAGGGAATGCCAGTGAGTTTTTCCATGCGTACGGTGAGTTCTCTCTCGCCTTTGGGGCCAAGAATATAACTTGTGGCGGTGTGGGCCAGCACAATCACATCGGGCTCGACACTGGCAAGCATCTCGATCGTCTGCGCGAGGTGCTCGATGTGACTGGCCGCGCGTTGATGCAAATTGTCCAAGGTGCCCACCGGTCCCTTGGCGACCATGCGCGCAAAGTGAACCGAGACACCTTGTGGGGCGAGCTCAAACATTTCTTTCTCCACAGTGGGGTTGGTGGGGGGGATTAAAAATCCGATGCGTGCTCTCCAGTCGTTCATGCCTATGCTCCTCATCTGGTCGTCATGTGTATCGAAGGGATAATACTAGTGTAGAACCCGGATATAAAAATCCGAGTAAACGTGAATTGTCTTAAAATTTCAGGATCATTGGTGGTTAATTTTTGGACGAAACCTATGTTCAACCAAGCGCGTTTATTAAAAGAGATTTTGAGTCAATTCAGAATTGACCCCAAAGGTGTTCATGGGCCAAGTCACTGGGCGCGCGTTAAACACCATGGTCTGCTCATCGGTGAAAAGGTGGGGGCTGATTTGGATGTGGTCAGTCTCTTTGCGTTTTTGCACGACAGTCAGCGAGAAAACGAATACCGCGACCCTGAGCATGGTCGTCGTGCGGGCCAATACGCCAAACAATTGAACCATGATTTTTTTGAATTGAGTGACTTGCAAATGACCCTCTTGACCTTGGCGATGGAAGGCCACAGTGAGGGAGGTGTGCACACGCAAGCCACCATTCAAACCTGCTGGGACGCCGATCGATTGGATCTGGGTCGTGTGGGCATCAAACCTGCCGCACAATTCCTTTCAAAAGATGCACAGGCCTGGATCGAAGAGGCCTATGAGTGGAGTATTTCGGGCGTGTTGCCGCAGCGTTTAAAGAACGCATCTTCCAATGGGTAGTCCACTGATCGTGAACTCAATCATTACCAGTCGAAGTGTTTCTCATCAAACATGAATAAAGTGATCTATTATTTACCTGGGCACGCAGGGCGATTGGACACCGGTTTGGGACTCGAGTTGACCCGTCGGGGGTTTGATGTCACGGGGCGTGCCACGGTGGATGACTTCAGACGCTTGCCCTTTGGGGATCAAGTTGATGCCATTGCCGGTGACTTGGAGGCGCATTTTTGGGCTCCAGATGCACGGGTGATTGCCAACTCCTTTGGGGCCTACTTTTTTTTGCATGCTCAAGCGAAGTTGGCCTCTTTTCCAGGGAAAGTCTTGCTACTGTCCCCGATTTTGGGGGCATTTGGCGGTGAGGACGCGAAGATGAATTTTGTGCCGGCAAGAGACGGTGTTCTCCAGTTTATGGCGACGAACGGCGTCTTGAATTTGCCGCAGGATTGTGAGATCCATGTCGGCAGTGAGGACTGGCAAAGTAACCCCAAGTCAGTGTTGGAGTTTTCTAGGCTGACGGGGGTCAAGTCCACAGTGCTGCCTGAGATGGGTCACGCTTTGGACCGAAACTACGTTCAATCCTTGCTCGATATTTGGTTGTGTTAAGTTCAGATAGACTCTTGCAAAGTTCACGCTGCCAACATAAGTCTTGCAGTCGCACTTTGAGCCCCACTTTTTGAGACGACACGCTATGCCCAATCTTCTTTTGAAAACCATCGCTTTTGCTGCTGAAAAGCACAAAAACCAACGGCGAAAAGATGTCGAGGCTTCACCCTACATCAATCACCCGATTGCCTTGGCCCATTTGTTGGCGGAGAGTGGTGGCATTGCTAACAGCGATGTTTTGTGCGCTGCTCTCTTGCACGACACGGTTGAGGATACCCAAACTTCGCAGGCCGAATTGATTGAGCACTTTGGTGTCAAGATTGCATCCATCGTGATGGAGGTCACCGACGATAAGACCCTTAGCAAAGATGAGAGAAAGCAAAAACAAATCGATTCAGCACCCCATATTTCCATCGAGGCCAAGCTGGTCAAACTCGCCGATAAAATCTGCAATTTGCGTGACATCATCGCGGCTCCTCCAAAGGGGTGGTCACTCGAGCGGCGTCAAGAGTATGTGCAATGGTGCCAAAATGTGGTGCGTGGCATGAAGGGGACCAACCACAACTTGGAAAAAATCTTCGATGAGTTGGTGATCGAAGGCGAGCAGATTCAATAAACTCATTAATCTCATTAAATCCATAAAACTCAATCACTCCAATCCATAGAAAATAACTTTTAACGATTTGAAAAAACCATGACGATTCAATTGTTTGCTTTTGACACACCCAACGGCCGAAAGATCTCAGTCGCGCTTGAAGAGATGAAGCTCGCTTATGACATCCATATTGTGGATATCACCAAAAATGAGCAATTCAAACCAGAATTTTTGACCATCAGTCCCAACAACAAGATACCCGCCATCATCGACCCCAGCGGGCCAGAAAACAGACCCGTTTCTGTCTTTGAGTCGGGTGCCATTTTGATTTATCTGGCAGAAAAAACTGGTCTTTTTTTACCCCAGCATTCAAGCGACCGAGTTGCTGTGTTGGAGTGGCTGATGTTCCAAATGGGGGGCTTTGGCCCAGCACCTGGGCAAGTTCACCATTTTGTGGCCCTGGACCACGAGGAGGATCGCCGTTATGGTTTGAATCGATTCCTGAGCGAGACAAGACGTCTCTACAAGGTGATGAATGCAAGACTGGGTGAGCAGCAGTATTTTGCCAAGGCCTTGTCCATTGCGGACTTTGCCATCTTGGGATGGGTCTGGCGTCATCCCCGTCACCAGATTTCACTCGACGATTATCCCAACGTCAAGCGTTGGTATGAAGAACTGATGGCCAGGCCCGCTGTTAAGAAGGGTTTTGAGGTGAAACTGCGCTGATCGCCCTGGCTTCTCGCCGATTGTGCTTTGGGGGGAGCGTTATAGAATGGGTGTTTGTCTCTCAACCCCAATTCCACGCTGACTCCCTATGCAATTAAAAAACTGCTGGCTGCTGTTGGGCCTTTTTGCTTCAGGGCTCGCCCAAGCGGAAAACTACCCTTCCCGGGCCGTCCAAGTGGTGACTCCGTTTCCGCCTGGAGGTGCTGCGGATGTGGTGGTGAGGTTGGTGACTCAGCAGTTGAGCGACTTGTTCAAAGTGCCTTTCGTGGTGGACAACAAGCCAGGAGCGGGCGGGGGTATTGGCGCACAGTTTGTCTCTCATGCCGTGCCCGATGGCTACACCTTGCTCTTGACCTCGAGCAGCACCATGTCCATCAACCCGCACTTGAACACCAAGATGGGGTTTGATCCTCTCAAAAGCCTCTCGCCCATTGCTTTCATTGGTGACTCCCCCAACGTCTTGGTGGTGAGCCCGTCGCTGCCCTTTAAAACATCAGCAGAACTGATTGCTGCGGCCAAAGCCAAGCCCGGGTTTTACAGTTTTGCGTCCAACGGAAGTGGGACTTTGAGTCATTTGACGGGCGAGCTCTACAAACAAGCCTCGGGGATTGATGCCTTGCACGTGCCCTACAAAGGCGCCTCCCCTGCGGTGGTGGATGTGGCCGGTGGCCAAGTCTCTTTTCTCTTTGCCGCTTTTGCCAGTGTGGGCCCCATGGTCAAGGCGGGCAAACTCAGGGCTCTGGGGGTTACAAGTACCCGCAGGCTCAATATCTCGCCGGAACTGCCCACCCTGGCCGAAAGCGGTTTGAGTGGCTTTGAGTCCAATCAATGGTGGGGACTCTTTGCACCCCTTGAGTTGCCGCATGAGGTCTTGGCCCGTTTGAATCTCGAGATGAACAAAGCCCTCAAATCACCCGATTTGAAAAAACGGTTTGCCGAGCAAGGCATTGACGTCGGTGGCGGTAGCCCTGCCGACTTGGCTGCTTATTTGCAAAACGATTACAACAAATGGGGTCAGATCATCAAGACCGGCAACATCGCCATCAACTAGTTTTTTTCTGATCTCTCTCATTTTTGACCATGACAATACCTGACGCCACCACCCTCTCAGTGACCCAGGCCCTGGGGGAATTTGTGGCCACTTTGAAATGGTCCGACGCCAGTCCCAAAGTGCGTGCCTTGATGCCGGTGTTGTTGATGGATTATTTCCGCGCCGCCTTGGCCGGTCAGAACCGTTCTTGGACAAATGCGGTGAGCAAGCTCTACCTCAGCCACAGCTCGGCGCAGACCGCCAGTGTGCTCTACACCGGTGCCCAAGTGGATGTGTCGCGAGCGGCCTTCATCAATGGGGTGGCCGCAGGCAGTCTCGATTGGGATGACTCCCATGTGGCCGCTATCTTGCACCCCGGGGTGGTGATTTGGCCCGCCGCCATGGCCATGGCCGAGATTGTGAAATGCACGGGTGAAGAATTGTTGACCGCGGTTTTGACAGGCTACGAGACGGCGATCCGCATTGGTATGTCGATCCAGCCCGAGCATTCTTTACGGGGGTTTCAGGGTACGCCCACTTGTGGCGCTTTTGGCGCGGCGGCGGCCTGTGCACGGTTATTGAAACTCTCGCCTGAGGGGTGCCGCCATGCCCTTGGGATCGCGGCCACCTTCACGGGCGGCATCTCACAGTTTTTTGTCTCGGGCTCGGATATCAAACGCCTTCACGCCGGCAAGGCGGCGGCCAATGGGGTGGAGGCGGCTCTTCTCGCTCATGCGGGACTCACGGGACCACACGATGCGATTGAGGGCAGTCAAGGGTTTGCGAGGGCGTTTTCCGATCGATTTGATCCAGCGGTGTGTGTGGCCGATTTGAAGCAGGTTTTTCCAACCGAATGGGTGTCCTTAAAGCCCCATGTGGGGAGTGTTCGCATGCAGTCGGCCATTGAAGCGGCCGGCTTTTTGTCAGCAACCGGTCTCGATGCCAAGGACATTGAGGCCATCACGATTGGTGTGCATGGGGCCATGATGAGCAAATTGGCTTCGAACAAACCCGTCGATATCCAGCAAGCCCAGTTGAGCACACCCTTTGCGGTGGCCATGGCCTTTGTGATGGGGCCAACCAAACCCAGCCCTTTTGCGCTCTCGGTCGATGACTATGATGCGGCACTCCTGAACCCCAAGGTTTGGGATTTGTGTGCCCGAAGCGTCTGTGTGGTTGACGCAGAGGTCGAAGCCCGCACCACACGCGAATCGGTATCGGGTCGAGTGACGGTGCATCTGAAGGACGGCCACACGCTGGAAAATTTTGTGGTGAGTCCCAAAGGATGTCCTCAAAACCCCATGAGTGCCGAGGATGTCGCTGCTCGGTTCCTCGGCTTGAGTGCTGGGCGCTTGCACGAGTCCGATCTCAACAATTGGCTCAAAATAGCCCAGAACTTGGAGCAACGCCAGGACCTCAGTGCCTTGTTCGACTTGAGGGTGTGAGACCCCTTGCAGCGCATGCATTGAGTCACCACAAGGCATTTCATTTTTTAATTTCAATGTTTTCAATTTTTTACCGATCGAACAAGGACCACCATGAATGCCCCCAAACCTGCTCACCAGATCATCCCCGAGAAAGAACTTGAAGCCCTGGGTCGTCGTGCTTTCATGAAGCTTGGTATGAATCAAAAAGACACCGAGGACTTGGTGCACATTTTGTTGCTGGCCGATCTCTTTGGCTTGTCCACCCACGGTTTGAGTCGCATTGAATCGTATGGAGAGCGCTTGAGCATACGCGGCATCAATCCAACGCCCAATATCCGCATTGAGAAACTGGCCCCAGCCATGATCGGTGTCGATGGTGACAATGGCGTGGGTCCGGTGGTCGGAATGCGCGCCCTGGAAGCGGCCATGGCGGCAGCCGGTGACTTTGGCATCGCGGTGGCGTTTGCCAGGGGCAGCAATCACTTTGGCCCCATCTCTCCCTATGGTTTGATCGCGGCCGAGAGAGGCTTTGCCAGCATCATCGGCAGCAATGCCACCACCACCATTGCGCCTTGGGGCGGATCGGACGCGCGTCTGGGTAACAGCCCATTGGGCTTTGGTGTTCCCAACCCCAAAGGCTCACCCTTTTTGCTCGACATGGCCATGAGCGTGGTTGCCCGCGCCAAGCTCAGGAATGCGTTCAAGAGGGGGGAGTCCATCCCCGACACCTGGGGGACGGATGCCAAGGGCAACCCAACCACGGACCCCAAAGCCGCACTGGATGGTTTTTTGTTGCCCATCGGTGGTCACAAAGGCTATGGACTGGCCTTGATGGTGGATTTGTTTGCGGGACTTTTATCGAACGCCGCCTACCTCACCCACATCAAGTCTTGGCAAGACGCGCCCGAAGAGCCGCAGAATTTGGGCCACTTTTTCATCTTGATCGATACCCAACGACTGGGCTCGAGTGAGTGGCTCAGTGAGCGCATGGTCGACTTTGCCCGCATCTTGACCGACAGCCCGCCGGCTGACCCCTCCAAGCCCGTCATTGTGCCCGGCATGATCGAGTTGGTGAAAATGCAGAAACAGCGCAAAATGGGGCTTGAGATGAGCACCGAGACCTTGGAGTTGTTGAAATCTTACGCGGGAGAGTAAAGCCATGAAGCCTCAAAAGTTGAATCGATCGTTGGGTGGTGGGTTGAGCGGGGAGGTTTTTGCAGTCGCTTTGATGGTTGCCTTGCTGGCCTCGCCCTGGGCCCAGGCACAGAGCCCATCTCCCCATGCCAACTATCCTGACAAACCCATCAAGATGATCGTGCCTTATGTGGCGGGGGGCGCGGCTGACATCACCGCGCGTTTGGTGGCTCAGTCCATGTCGGAGACGATGGGCCAAGTGGTGCTCGTGGACAACAAGCCTGGGGCCAACGGCAACATTGGGGCGGACATGGTGGCCAAAGCGGCGCCCGATGGCTACACCTTGCTCCTCACTGCCAGTGGTCCGCTGGTGATCAACCCGGTGCTTTATAAAAAAGTGCCCTTTGACCCGGTCAAGGACTTTTCGCCCATCAGTCTTTTGATCACCTACCAGTACGCCTTGGTGGTGCCTTTCGCCTCGCCCCTTCAAAACATCGCCGATATTGTGGCCGCTGCTCGTGCCAGCGCCAAGGCCACCAGTTACGGCTCGACGGGGATCGGGGGAGGGGGGCATTTGGCCGGGGAGTTGTTTGCCTTGATGGCCAAGGTCGAGATGACCCACGTGCCTTACAAAGGTGCCGCACCGGCCTTGGCCGATTTGCTGGGCGGCCAGTTGACCTTCACGTTTGAGCCCTTGGTGACCGGAATCCCCATGATGAAGGCCAATAAATTGCGAGGCTTTGCGGTCTCTTCCATGACGCGCAGCAAGGGTATGCCCAGTCTACCCACGATGAATGAACTCGGGTTCAAAGGATTTGATGTCTCCCAGTTTCAGGGTTTGCTGGCTCCGGCTGGCACCGACCCAGCAATCATTCGACGCCTCAATGCCGAAGCCATCAAGGCCTTGAAGTCGCCAGTCGTGATCAAGAGATTGGTCGACGACGGGGGCAATGAAATCGTTGGGTCAACAGCGGCAGAATTTGCCCAGCAAATCCAATCGGATTTGCGCCTTTACGGCAAACTGATTGCAGATGCGCACATCAATGGCGATTGAGAGAGCTTTTTAAACCCCCATTTTTTTGCAAAGAACCTTATGCACCGCTATCAAATTGATGTCTTGATCCAAGGCTTTCCCGGCCGATCCATATGCCATGGGGGCTTGGGTTGGAGTACGGTGACATTGATCCGAGGCGAAGGCCGCACCATTCTTCTTGATGTGGGGGCCTTTGGGATGAGAAAGCCGCTTGAGCGCCGACTCAAAGAGTTGAAGGTTGACCCACTGGAGGTGACGGATGTGGTGTTGACCCATGCACACTACGACCACATCGTGAACTTCACCTTGTTCCCAAAAGCCAAGATTTGGATTGGTCGAGCCGAGATGGATTGGGCTGCAGCACAGCCCCCAGGCTTTGATCCCTTGCCTGAGCTCTATGTGCAAGAGTTGGCCAGGTCGGCTCGGGTGGAGACTGTCGTTTCAGGCCAAGAGTTCATTCCTGGGCTTGTGGCCCATGCGGTTCCGGGGCACACCCCAGGGCATTTGCTCTTTGTCTTGAACAATGGCGAGAGTGATATTTTGTTCACTGGGGATGCGGCCAAGAACCGCGGTGAGTTGCTCTGCAGAAAAGTCATCGACACCGATGATGCTGAGCAAAGTGCAAGATCCATTGAACTCATCTGGCGCTTTTGGAAGCAAAGACCGGGGAACCTCTTGATCCCGGGGCATGACTTGACCATGGCGCTCGATGAACAGGGTCAACCCAGTTTTTTGGGTCAGCGTGAGGCGGGTATTCGGGTCTGGTTCACTGAAAACATCGAGCACTCGGACATCATTGATTTGACGTCTGCTTGATTTTGGTTTTGAGCGATTGAAGGGTCGCAATGGAGTTGGGTGTTTATGCTCAATCAAAGCCCTTCGACCCTTGTTTTACCATGATTTGGAGTTTTCATGACTTTACCCACTGTTGAGCGCAAGATTCGGACCATTGAGGCAGGTGATGAGGCGGCCTTGCTCGAGGCCATTGACCGCTGGCTTGACAAGGAGGTCAAGCCCCATGTCATGAAAATGGAGCACGATGATATTTACCCGAGGCAAATGGTCGAAGACATGAAGGCTATGGGTTTGTTTGGTGCGGTGATTGACCCGAAGTGGGGCGGTTTGGGCCTGCCGGCCTCGACTTACGCAAAAATTGTCACCCGCATCTCTGAGGTATGGATGTCCCTCACGGGGATTTTCAATTCCCACTTGATGATGGCCATGTTGGTGGAGAAGTACGGCACCCAAGAGCAAAAAGAGCGCATGCTGCCGCGAATGGTGACGGGTGAGCTCAAAGGTGGGATTGGTTTGACCGAACCCGATACCGGTACCGATTTATCGGCTATCAAAACCAAGGCGGTCAAAAGCGGTGACCATTACCTCATCAATGGCACCAAGACTTGGATCTCCAACGGGATTGAGGGCAACTGCTTTGCGGTGTTGGTCAAAACCCAACCGAATGCTGATCCCCCCAGAAAGGGGTTGTCCATGTTCATCATGGAAAAGGGAGAGGGCTTCACGGTATCGAAGAAACTCGAAAAACTCGGCTACAAGGGAATCGACTCTGCCGAGTTGGTGTTCAACGATTACCAGGTGCCTGAGAACAACTTGATTGCTGAGGAGGGCGACGGATTTTATTGCGCAGTGGGGGGGTTGGAGTTGGGACGCATCAATGTGGCCGCCAGAGGGGTTGGCATTGCCAAGGCTGCGCTCGATGAGTCTGTAAAGTACGCACAAATGCGAAAAACATTTGGTAAACCCATTGCTGAACACCAAGCCATTCAATTGAAACTTGGAGAAATGGCCACCCGAGTGGAGGCTTCAAGGCTATTGGTGGAGTCGGCCGCGCGGGCTTATGACTCAGGCCTTCGCTGCGACATGGAGGCGGGCATGGCGAAATATTATGCATCTGAAGCGGCCCTTGAAAACGCCTTGGAGGCCATGCGAATTCATGGGGCCTACGGCTACTCCAAAGAGTACCCGATCGAGAGGCTACTGAGAGACGCCCCCTTGCTCATCATTGGCGAGGGCACCAATGAAATGCAAAGGATCATCATTGCAAGACAATTGGTTGCTAGAAATCCCATTTGAACAAATGTAAGCGCATGCCCCACCCTCGGCGCAAGCCAGTGAGGGGTCAGGAGAACGGTGCTTGCTAAAGGGCCCTGCCTTTCTTTCGGGCATGTTCCTCAGTACCCTGCGCATCGGCATACGCGCGTACCGTCTTCAGCGTCGCGCCCTCTCGCTCGCACCGAAGTAAGCCCAATGCCAGAACAAGGGTTTCCAGTCAAACTTTCCCAAATGGTCTGTAAAACGCGCACGAGCCCAGTAAGCACTGCATGCGCTGGAGGTCTTGAGCTTGTTCATCAGCGCCGAGACAGCACCGAGATATCGAGTGCAGGGGGGGTGCCCAACAACAGATGCACATGAT
>TBL_comb47_HYPODRAFT_10006666_pt1 | contig 12417 bp, 11 predicted proteins | sample TroBogypolimnion_40_FD_10682 | JGI IMG/M metagenome (IMG submission 10682)
AATCTTGATATCGAAGTGCTTTTCACGCCCGGCCATTCAGAGGATAGCGTATGTTACCATCTGAGTGATGATTCCGCCGTTTTCACCGGAGACACGCTGTTCATTGATTGCTGCGGGTACTGCAAGCCGGGCAAAATGTTCAAAACAATGCGCGAGGTGTTATATCCGCTGAACGACTCCAATATCGTATATTCCGGTCATAACTACGGTCATGTTCCGTTCGCCGCTCTCGGCGAACAAAAACAGACCAATCCGTATCTTTACATTAAAGAGTTGAATGAGTTTATCGAAGCGGTTAAAAAGCTGTAAAGCCGGAAGTTTATACTCTATAAGGTTGAAAATAAATGAGACTAATATACAGATGAAGATTCTTTCCGCAAAAACTCCTGATGAGACGATGGATGCCGGGAGCGCCGGTCGCCTGACCGGCAATAAAGGTTGGTACAACCATGGCTGTCTCCCGCATTTTGATCAAGGCTGCATATTTCAAGTCATAACTTATCGTCCGACAGCTTGCCTCAGGAATGTTTAAAAACCTTGCAAGCAGAGTTGGAAAGCCATGACAAAGAGAAAATGGAAGAGGAACGCCGGAAGGAAATTGAAGAATTATTGGATAGAGGTCATGGCTCATGTGTCCTGAAAAATAAAAAATGTGCGGAGATTATCGAGGAGAACTGGCAGCATTTTAACGGCGTTCGTTATAAATTGATTGCTTATGTTATTATGCCTAATCATGTTCATGTTCTGATTAATGCGTATCAAGGTTTTGAACTGGGGAAAATTGTTGCGTCGTGGAAAGGTTATAGCGCCAGGCGCATAAATGAATTTATTGGTAATGCCGGGAGCGCCGGTCGCCTGACCGGCTTTAAGAACAAAATCCAAAATGCCGGTCAGGCGACCGGCGCTTCCGTGGATGGGAAATTATGGCAGCGCGGCTACTGGGACAGGTATATCAGAGACGAAAAGCATTTTTACCAGACGATTGAATATATCAAAAAGAATTTCAATAATGGCGGGGTAATATTGGGTGATAATACTATTCCGGAGAAAGCATAAATGCCGGTCAGGCGACCGGCGCTCCCAGGTTAATTGCCGGTCAGGCGACCGGCGCTCCCAGGTTAATTGCCGGTCAGGCGACCGGCGCTCCCAGGTTAATTGCCGGTCAGGCGACCGGCGCTCCCAGCGAGAAAACAATTTTAATCTATTTGGAAGCCGCAGGCGGCCAGGGCGGTTTTTAATTTGGCGCAGGGGAGGCCTACTACGTTGTCCATGGGGCCTTCGATCTTTTCGATAATCATGTCGCCGTATTCCTGGATGGCATAGGCGCCGGCTTTGTCGAGGACATGCACCTGATCCAGATAACCGGTGATGACCGCATCCGTCAGCGGGCGGAAAAAGACTTTGGTGCTTTCCGTGAAAATACATTCGAGATTGCGGGAGCGGTTGATGAGGCAGATCGCGGTAACGACATAATGCGGTTTGCCGGAAAGCGATTTAATGATGGCGAACGCATCCGCCCGGTCCGCCGGTTTGCCGATTACGCGGTTTTCGTATTCAATAACGGTATCCGCGCCCAGGACAAGTTCCCGCGGATAATCGGCGGCAACGGCATTGGCTTTGGCGATGGCGTTGAGCAGGGCAATATTGCGGGAATAACCGGTTGACAATTCATCGGTTTCCGCGCAAACTACCTTGAACTCAACGCCCATTTCGGCGAGGAGCTGTTTTCTGCGTTCGGATTTCGAAGCAAGAATCAGCATTACTTTCACATGCCTGCCGAAAACTCTACTTTTTCGATTTTCGGGAGCGGCTCGTTGATCGTAATATTTCTGAGCGTGATATGAACTTTATTTATGCTTTCGATTCCGAATACATCTTTCAGCGCGGACAGCACCCGGCTCTGCAAATCGGCGGACAACGGGGGCAGCCCGCCGCCGCTGGCGTCGAAATCAATCTGGATGTTCAGAAACTGCTGTTTGCTGCGGGTATAGAGTCGGACTTTGTCTATTTCCACGAATTTGAATTCGCTTTCCAGCGAACGGATCAGGGAAGTGATCGCGGAACTGGAAATAAAGACATTGCCGTTAGCGCCATTGATCGTAACGCCGCCGCAACGCCTGGTGCGAAAAATGAACATGACAATCAGTCTCACGGCCAGCAGGACAAACAGGATTATCAGAATTACCGCGATTGCGGAAAGAAATCCCATATTGAAATCCAGCGCAGACCCTTTTGCCTGAAAAATGCTTTTGAAAAAAGCTTCCATCTTAAAATATTCCATTAACTATTTATTGTCTTCTTCTTCGGTTTCGGCGTGTTCGGCAACTTCTTCAATTTCCTGAACAACGACATTGACGCAAACGACATTCATGCCGGTAATGCTTTCAACCTGCTCGATGATTGCGGTTTGAACTTCAGACGCGACTTCAGGGACTTTAAATCCGAACTTCATATTAAGTTTGATTTCAATTTCAACCTTGTCATCATCCAGTTTAATGGAGATGGCGCGGTCGCTGATTTTACGGCTGCCGACGATTTCGGCGATATTATCCACAAATGAACTGCCGGCGAGTCTGGATACGCCGTCAACCGCCAGCGCGGCTTTGCGGACGATTGAAGAAATTACATTCTCATGAATCTTGATTACCCCCAGTTCGCTTTCTTTGCCGGCGCAGGTTGTCGCACCCGGCGTTTTGGCGGAACTTTCCTTTTTTATGGATTTCAAGTCTTTCATGCTTCTTCTCCTTTGTTAAAACCCGTCATCGGGATTAATGATTGGAAGACAATAAGCCTTCTTTAATCGTTCTTTCAAGGAATCCTGTATCGTATTTGCCGGCGGCAAAATCTTTATTATTAATAACCGCCAGGGTCAGCGGAATGGTGGTCTTGACGCCTTCAATAATAAATTCCTCCAGCGCCCTTTTGCATCTCGACAGACAATCCGCGCGATCTTTGCCTTTGATGATGAGTTTGGCAATCATGCTGTCATAGTTCGGCGGAATCCTGTAGCCGCTGTAAACATGGGAGTCCACGCGGACCCCGATGCTGCCGGACGGAATAAACAGACTTACCAGTCCGGGGCTCGGCGTGAAGTTTTTATACGGATCTTCAGCGTTGATGCGGCATTCAATCACATGCCCGTGAATCTGGACGTCCTTCTGGGCAAATGAGAGTTTCTCGCCGGCGGCAACGCGGATCTGTTCTTTAATCAAGTCAAAGCCGGTGATTTCTTCCGTAACCGGGTGTTCCACCTGGATACGGGTATTCATTTCCATGAAATAGAATTCGCCCTGGTCGTTAAGGAGGAACTCAATGGTTCCGGCATTAGTGTAATTGACTGCTTTGGCGGCTTTTACCGCGGCTTTGCCCATCCGGTCCCGGAGTTTAGGCGAAAGGGAAGGGGACGGGGACTCTTCGATCAGTTTCTGCTGACGGCGCTGGATGCTGCAGTCGCGTTCGCCGAGATGCACCACGTTGCCATGGGAATCGGCGATGATCTGAAATTCGATATGCTTGGGATTGACCAGATATTTTTCCATATAAAGGTCGCCGTTGCCGAACGCGTTTTCCGCTTCGGTCTTCGCGGCGTGGAAGCCCTGAATCAGGCTGGCGTCATTGTGGGCGATACGCATGCCGCGTCCGCCGCCGCCGGCTGAGGCCTTGATGATAACCGGATACTTCAATTTTCTGGCGAACTTGACCGCGTCCTGTTCGGTTTCGATCAAACCGTCGCTGCCGGGGGTGACCGGAACGCCGGCCTTAATCATAGTTGCCCTGGCCACGTTTTTGTCGCCCATTGCCCGCATCTGGGCGGGGGTGGGGCCGATAAAGGTAATTTTGCAGTCGTTGCAGACTTCCGCGAAATGGGCGTTTTCAGCCAGAAACCCGTATCCTGGATGAATGGCGTCCACGTCGCAGATTTCAGCCACGCTGATCAAACGGTCAATCAGCAGATAGCTGGCATTGGCGGCGGCAGGTCCGATGCAGACGGCTTCATCAGCCAGTCTTACAGGCAGGCTGTCGGCGTCTGCTTTGGAATAAACCAAAACCGACTTTATGCCCATTTCCCGGCACGCCCGAATTATACGCAGGGCAATTTCCCCGCGGTTTGCAATCAGGATCTTATCAAACATAGGTTTTCCCCGGTAATATTTTTATTATTCAATAACAAACAGCGGCTGCCCGTATTCAACCGGGCTGGCATTCTCCACCAGGATTTCTTTGATTATGCCGCTTTTTTCGGATTTGATCTCATTCATCACTTTCATTGCTTCAACAATACAGACGACGGTTTCCGGGGAAACCCTGTCGCCGATATTGACGAACGACTTGGCTTCCGGCGACGGAGAACGGTAGAACGTTCCGACAATCGGAGAATCGATGGTCTTCTGGACGGCTTTCACTTCAGGAGCAGCCGGGACCGCCGGAGCCGCGGCAGCCTGGACGGCAGCCGGAGCTGCGACAGCCAGAGCCGCGGCGACAGGAGCCGGAGCCGCAGCCTGAGTCATACTATGCTCATGACCGCGTTTAATGCAGAGATTATATTCTTCCGCTTCAATTTTAAACTCGGTAAGGTCGTTTTCAGCCATTAATTTGACTATGATGTTGATTTCTTCAATCTTCATGACTTCTTTATCCTCTTGTTACTTTTTTCAGTTTTTTGGTCGGTCAAATATTTAATCAGCGCTTTCAGCGCCCATTCATAGCCGTCAACCCCAAGTCCTGCAATCATGCCGACACACGCCGGTGCGGTCATGGAAAGATGCCTGAAGCTGTCTCTGGCGCAAATGTTGCTGATATGCACTTCAATTGAGGGGATTTTTACTGCCAGCAGCGCATCATGAATTGCAATGCTGGTATGAGTATATGCGGCAGGATTGATGATAATACCGTCAGTGCCGTCAGTCAGGGCTTCGGCAATCCGGTCAACGATCTCACCTTCGTGATTACTTTGACAACAGACAATCTCCGCATTCAGGGAACCGGCGACTGCCTTCAAATGCTTATTCAGGGCATTCAAAGTGGTGCTGCCATATATATCCGGCTCTCTCAATCCGAGGAGTTGCAAATTCGGTCCGTTTATTAATAATATTTTCATAGCCCACTACTATATCCGTTTTTTTTAGTTTTTCCAGTATTGAGACAAAAAATCAGGCCATGCCGCCGCGGCAGCAATGCCATTTTAACGTATAAGGGATTTATGTTCAACGTCTTGGGCTGAGCTCGGTCATGGGGACTGTCTGCCTGGCCTTCAAGCCCTCAAGGCGTGCCGGGTCGAAAGCCGCCGCCGGAGGCTGGACGGCTGCCGGCACTGCGTTTGCGGTAGAATTCGGCTGCACTGCCGCCGGGGCCGGTGTCGCCGTCGCCGTCTGTTTCTTGCCTTCGCCAGGCGCCATTAACATCAGAACCGCAATCGAGACCAGTCCGATAAATAATAAAACCGCCGCTGCCGCCATCCAATAGAGGCTGCGAACTTTCTGTTCGCTTTCCGGGCTGTGCTCCCGGTCGATATCCAGGTTGGCGATAATCTCTTCCGACAGCGATACTTCAAGATTCTTTTTCAGCACTTCGATGATTTCGTCGATTCTTGACTGCTCAACCTTATATAGCGCGCCGAGTTTTCTGACATAAGCGCAGACATAAACCATCGGCGGCAGACGGTTAAAATCTTCCGATTCCAGGGCTTCAATATATTCCTTCTGGATTTTTGTTTCTTCAGCCACCTGCGCGATGCTCATGTTAAGCATGTTGCGGGCTTCGTATAACAATTTTCCGAAAAATACATCAATGTCAATATTTTTCTGGCGATGTCCATGCGATGATTTCTTTTCCTGAATTGCCGCTGCCGCTTTTTCCGGTTGGGACCGTTCAACGATTTCCGGAGTTTTCCGGATTGAAGTTTCCGGTTCCTCAGCCGCTGCGTTTTTTATGGGCGGAGAGGAAGGTTTTGAAGCTGTCATCGGCTTTTCCCTGGATTCGGCGGCGGCGGTTTCCATCTGTTTGGCATAGCCTGCGGGATAGATGGCGCTTCTGAATGCCGGCATCGCGGGGGTGTTGCCGTCATCGAAATCCGATTCGAATTTCTGAAACAGCGGTTTATTTACCTGCTGCATTGTATTTGGGGCGGGAGACGGCGTCTCGACATTCTCAACTTTTTTTGCCGTTTGCGACCCGGCAGTTTCAACTTTTGGGGGATCCTGCGGCTCGGCGGCGGCGGTTTTAGCTTTTGCCGCCGGCTCTTTTTTATTATTTTTCGCCTTCTCTTCCGCGGCGAAATCAAGCGGCAGCACATCCTGTTTATGTCCGTCATCAGCGAACACTGCGCTTTTTGTCATGTCATCTTTCATAGATTACCCTCTTAGTTAACCGTTTTCAATTCCAACAGAAACCAGAATGTCGCGTTTAGAACCGCCCGGCAGCGGCGGGCTGACCAGTCCGCGCTGTTCAAATTTATCCATGATTTCAGCGGCGCGATTATATCCGATTTTCAGCCGGCGCTGCAAGTAGCTGGTGCTGGCTTTTTGTTCAAGTAAAATGATTTCCAGTGATTTTCTGATCAGGTCGTCGTCATCCGGCTGGAGATATTTCAGGAGAAGCGGCGAAATTTCCGGCGCGTCTTCTATTGAAGGTTCCGATTCGTCAAAGTCCAGTTCTTCCTCTTCCTGCTTTTCCGAGGTTACGCTATTGTTGAAATCCTGTTCCGCCTGGCTGGAAACAAATTCAACGACTTTAGCGATGTCCTGGTCATCCACCATCGCCCCCTGAATTCGTTCAATATTGGCGCTGCCCGGCGGCACAAACAGCATATCGCCGCGTCCCAGCAGTTTTTCCGCGCCTTTCTGATCCAGGATCACGCGGCTGTCTACAATGGAGCCGACTTTAAAGGCGATTCTGGTCGGCAGATTGGCTTTGATGACGCCGGTAATGATGTTGACGGACGGCCGCTGGGTTGCTATAACAATATGAATACCGGAGGCGCGGCCTTTCTGGGCAATCCGGGCGATGGATGTTTCCACGTCGCTCTTGGCGTCGGTCATCATGACGTCCGCCAATTCGTCAATGATTATAACCAGCAGCGGCATTTTATCGGGAATCGGTTCGCCGTTGTCATCCATGACCGGTTCCTGCGGGATCGGCCTGGAGTTGAATCCGGCGAGGTTCTTGGTTTTGACTTTGGCCAGTATCCGGTAGCGTTTTTCCATTTCGTTTACCGCCCAGCGCAACGCCAGCGGCACTTTCTGCGCGTCGTTGACTACCGGCGTAATCAGGTGCGGCAGCGGCGAGTAGGTCGCCATTTCCACAATTTTCGGGTCAACCATGATCATGCGCAGGTCATCCGGTGAAAACTTCAGCAGCAGACTCATGATTAAAGTGTTCATGCATACGCTTTTGCCGCTGCCGGTGGAACCGGCGATCAGCAGATGCGGCGCTTTGGCCAGGTCCAGGATTACCGGACGGCCGGAAACATCTTTGCCGAGCACGATCGGCAATTCGTATTTGTTGTTTTTCCACAGATCGCTTTCCATGATGGAGCGCATATGAACGGCTTCCGCCACGGAATTCGGCACTTCCACGCCGACCGCGTTGCGTCCGGGGATCGGCGCCAGAATACGGATGCTTTCGGCTTCCAGCTCCATAGCGATATTGCCTTCAATATTGGCGACTTTGTCAACTTTTACTCCGGGGGCGAGCGAAACTTCAAACCGGGTCACGCGGGGGCCGGTAATGGTGCCGGTGACCTCGCCCTCAACGTTAAAACTTTCCAGCGTCTTCTGCAGAATCTGTTTGCTTCTTTCGACGTTTCCGGCATTTTCTCCGGATGATTCCTTACCCTTGCTGAGCATGGAAACAGGCGGCAGCACATAGTTGCTCTGGCTTTTCCGGCGTACCGGAACCGGAGAATGCTTATGCTCTTCTTCAAGGTCTTCGACTTTATCTGTTTTTTCAATTTTCGGCAGGCGTTCTTCCGCAACCGGTTCAACCTTGACCGGTTCTTCCTTCTTTTCAGCTTTAATTGAATCGGCCTTGGATTCCAGTGATTGTCTGCGTAATTCCAGCAACGCAAGTTCCGCGGCCTCTTTATCCTTTTCCTTGTCTTTTTCTTCTTTCAGCAATTTCGCCAACTTTATCTCATCTTCATTATTATCAGGCACTTCGCGCTCTTCCCGTTCTTCGTATGGCGACGTATTGAGCGATAACAGCCATCTTATGGCCGGCTGCCAGTCGGCAAACCAGATCAGCACCAGACCTGCCAGCACAAAAACCGATGCGGCAATAATCGTTCCAATCGTTCCGATGAACCGGCGGACGTAGCCCGCCGGGATGCCGGAAGATTCAGGGGCCGCCAGAACCTGGCCGATCACCCCGCCGGAAAGCGCGGAATTCGGCATATCCCTGCGGCCGATGCCCAGCACTTCAGTCTGTTCGGTAAAAGTTTGCGGATGTATCGCGAAAAGCACGGTAATGCCCAGAATCAGCAGCAGCAGCATGCCGGAATATCCGCGGCGCGACGTCGGCAGCGGCAGCAGCGAACGCAGCGCGCAGGCGACCAGAATGAAAACAATCGGATAGGCCGCCAGCCCGAACATGTACAGCAGCGCACAGGACAGCCTGGCCCCGACTTCGCCGATCCAGTTTGACACCGGAGACTCGCTGCCCCCCTGGATTACCGCAAAATCGGAGGGATTATGGGAAAACAGCGCCAGCAGGATAAACAGCGCGGCGATAATATAAAAACAGTATCTTAATTTGAAAACGCTGCCCGCCTCTTCCGGCTGCTTAACGGTTTCTTTATTTATTCTTGCCATCTTATTTCTCTTATAATTTTACTGAAAAATTCTATCTTTTGTCATCTAAAAACTAAATGCGTAATATATATTCCTGAGATTCAAATACAATACCGCAAGCTGACCTTTCCATGCTAAAATACCGCATATTTTCGCGCCTTCCATGTAATTGATTTGGAAAAAAACGAAATTACAGTATTGTTATTTCCAGTGAGATATCAAACAGGGAAACATTTTATGCTGAAAAAAATTAAAGTTTTTTTAACCGACGGCGTTTGGCAGGTAAATCTTAATGAACTGGACTTTAGCAAAGCGACGGCGGTAAAGTTTATCCGGATTTTAATTCTGGCGGTAAAAGATTTTACGGAAGATCATTGCCAGTTGCGGGCATCCGCGCTGACTTTCTATACCGTATTTTCAATCGTCCCGATAGCCGCAATGATATTCGGCATTGCCAAAGGGTTCGGGCTGGATGATGCGCTCAAAGCCCAGTTGTGCCAGTATTTGTCCGAATACCCCGGTTTGGTGGAAAAAGTTTATGCAAATGCTGAAACAATGCTGCGCGAAGCCAAAGGCGGCATGGTCGCCGGCATCGGCGTAATTTTCCTGTTCTGGACGGTAATGAAAGTTATCGGCAACATCGAAACGTCCTTCAATCATATCTGGGGAGTCAAGAAAGGACGTTCCATATGGCGGAAAGTCAGCGATTACATGCTGATGGTCGGCGCGTGTCCGATTCTGATTATCGCGTCCGGCAGCGTCACCGTGCTGCTCAGTTCGCGTCTCACCAGTTTTATTGACACTCACGTTTCATTTCTGCGGGGGGTCAGCAATCCCGCCATCTTGAAACTGTTGCCGCTGCTGACGGCGTGGCTGTTGTTCTCCTTCATTTACGGTTTTATGCCGAATACCAAAGTCCAATGGAGATCGGCGCTGATCGCCGGAATCATCAGCGGAACTGTCTATCAGATTGTCCAGGAGGGCTATATTTTCTTACAAGTTTTACTGTTTACCAAATACAATTCCATATATGGGGGGCTGGCTGTGCTTCCGCTGTTTCTCGTCTGGTTGCAGTTGAGCTGGCTGATCGTGCTGTTTGGAGCGGAAATCTCGTTCGCCCATCAGAATCTGGAATCGTATGAATATGAACCACATGCGCTGAATATCAGCTATAACCTGAAGAAACAGTTGACTGTCCAGATTACGATGATGATCGTCAAAGCTTACCAGCAGGAGCAGAAACCGCCTACTGACATTGAACTGGCGCATCAATCCGGCATACCCATCCGGCAGGTGCGGGATATCCTGTTTCATCTGATTGACAGCGGAGTCGTTGCCAAAAACGGGGACAGTATTTCCGGAGAAGCAGGCTATCTGCCGGCGATTCCCTCGGAGAAGCTGACGATTCAGTATGTGCTGGAAAAAATCGAAAATTGCGGAAAATGCGAATTCCCGCCGCCCGACACCGATGAATTCCGCCGGCTGGCCGCTTCATTCAAATCGCTGGAGGACACCATGCGGCAATCTCCGGACAATAAACTCTTGAAAGAAATCTGAAAAACAGAAGTCAGTAGTCAGAATTCAGAATAAAACAAAAAACAGAATATAGAGCATACATATAAAAAGACGCCAGGACGGAATAATATTGAAGAAAACAGCAACGATATTTCAGGATTTCAGTATAGATAATTATGTGTATTTCATTCTGACTCCTGAATTCCGGATCGAGCACAGAAACTAAAAAAAGACACTAATCCAATGAAATACGATTGCGTGATTATCGGAGCCGGCCTTTCCGGATTGGCCGCCGGCATCCGGCTGGCGCATTACAATAAAAAAGTGTGCATCTGCGAACAGCATTCCCGGATCGGCGGTCTTAACTCATACTACACCAGGAGCGGACATGCGCTGGAGACCGGGCTGCATGCCATGACCAATTTTGCCGGACGCGGCGCGGCTAAATCGCAGCCGCTGCTGAAACTGCTCCGGCAACTGCGGATTCCTTACGAGGCGATTCAGCCGCGCGAACAGAACTTCTCGGAAATAAGGTTCCCCGGCAAAACGTTGCGCTTTGACAATAATTTTGCGGCTTTCGAGGCATCTGTAGCGGAAAACTTTCCGGAGCAGGCGGATAATTTCCGCCGCCTGGATAATGATATCATGGCTTGGGACGAGGTGAATCTCAGCAATCCGTTCCTATCTGCCAGACAGCGGGTGACAAGCTTCATCAGCGATCCCATGCTGGCGGACATGTTGTTCTGTCCGCTGATGTATTACGGCAGCGCCATTGAAGACGATATGGATTATTCCCAGTTCGCCATTATGTATAAAAGCATTTTTAAAGAAGGCTTTTTCCGCCCCGGCGGCAGCGGCATCCGTTCGCTGCTGGACATTCTGCAAGCCAGGTTCCAGGAATCCGGCGGTGAACTGAAACTGAAATGCGCCGTTAAAAAAATCATCAGCCGGGACGGGCAGGCGAGGGCGGTTCAAACCGCGGAAGGGGAAATTATCGAATGTTCTAACATCTTGTCTACCGCCGGAGCCCCTGAGACCAGACAGCTTTGCGATGCCCGCGACGACAGTTTCGGCGTCAATCCGGGCCTGTTGGCTTTCATGGAGGTCATCGCCATTCCCGGCGAACAGTCCGCGGAGCTTGGCAAGGCCACCATTATTTTCTTCAATGATTCGCCGGTTTTCAAATTCCGGAACCCGCCGAAGATGATTGATCCGTCCAGCGGCGTCATCTGTTTTCCGTCCAACTTCAAGTTTGAGCCCGGCGATGTTATCCCGGAACGCGCCGTCCGCACTACCGTTATGGCCAACAATGCCGCCTGGTTCAATCTGCAGCCGGAAGATTACGCGCGGCGCAAGCATGAGGCAATTTCAACTGTTTTGAAAAAAACAGAAGCCATTACCGGAATTAAAAATCTGGACAATGATTCGGTATTTATTGACGCGTTCACGCCGAGAACAGTTCAGCGCTATACCGGTCGCATCAATGGAGCGATCTATGGTTCGCCCGTAAAATTCAAAGCCGGCAAAACCAATCTTGATCACTTGTATCTGGCCGGTACCGACCAGGGTTTTCTGGGTATTACCGGAGCCATCCTGAGCGGCATCTCCATCGCCAACCTCTATCTGCTGGAGTAAAATCGGATGCAGATCGGACAGGTCGGACCTGTCGGACGACTCGGACATTCTGGACACGGCCTCCACTCATTCTGGAATACTTGTTTGACGGAAGTTTGATTTAAGCCGGAGCGTAGCGCTGTTTAAGGTTGCGTTGTTTTTTTGAATTTTCATGTTGTAATATTTTAGCGGCAGAGTTATTATATTTATATATTCATAACGAGAATTGCTATTGTTTATATGGGGGGTAAGCGTATCAGTTATATGGTAGATAAAAATGATTTAACCGTCATTTAAAATACACTCACAACAAAAAGGAGAATCGCCATGAACTATCCAGCCGATCACAATACATTGGACAATGTAACGCCACCTGCCGCCGTCTCGTCACTTCGAAAAAAACTGCCTGCAATAGCGGCTTGTCTGATCTCTTTAGTTATGGCCGCCGGATGCGCCTCAACCGAAGTTGTCAGCCGCGAAAAACTTGTGACCGAAAAACTCC
>TBL_comb47_HYPODRAFT_10006668_pt1 | contig 12414 bp, 13 predicted proteins | sample TroBogypolimnion_40_FD_10682 | JGI IMG/M metagenome (IMG submission 10682)
GGGGGGGCGGTGCTGGCGGGCGTGACCATCTTCCTGGTCACGGCGCACCTGCTTGCCTGTGAGGAGGCCAGGGACGTCACCGGGATGCTGCGCCGGAAATTGTTGCAGCGCAAAGGGTAGGGTGGCCGGAGGGGTGTCGGCTCCGGGCGCTGGTTGCGGGGGCCGAATCGCAGCGGTTATGAACAGGATTTCCACTGTTGCTATTATTTAATTTGCATGCGCTAATGGCTTCCCGGGCCGGGGTAAAACCTGTGTGGCATTTTATTGCAAGTGCCTTGAATAATTGACTCCAGTCGCATGGGTAAAAAATGTGCAGATCGCTGAAACAGGCTAAAAACGTGAAAGTTTACTCCACTCCCACCGCAGTTATCCACAAGTTTTCCACAAAAGCCGTGGATAAGCCGGTACTCACCTAATAACACTAATTAAATTATTGCTTCTCCAGTTTTTTGGCCTCTTCCCAAAGGAGGTCCATCTCGGCAAGCGTGGCGGATTGCAGCGCCATGCCCCGGGTGTGCAGGGTCTGCTCGACGTGGCCGAAGCGCTTGGTGAAGCGCCGGATCGTTTTCCTGAGCGCCTCCTCGGGGTCGATGGAGAGAAAACGCCCGAGGTTCACGATGGCGAAGAGCAGGTCCCCCAACTCGGCCTCCATCTCCTTTTGGTCGCCGGAGAGCATCGCCTCCTCGAATTCGTGCAGCTCCTCCATGACCTTGGCGAACACCTGGTCCGTGTGCTCCCAGTCGAATCCGACCCGGGCCGCCTTCTCGGTGATCTTCTGCGCCTGCATCAGCGCCGGGAGGCCGGGGGGCACGCCGGAGAGCGCGGTCTTCCGCTCGTCTCCCTTTTCCCCCTTCTTGATCTTCTCCCAGTTAGCCACCTGCGCCTCGCTGGTTTCGATGACCTCTTCGCCGAAGACGTGGGGATGGCGGCGGATCAGCTTCTCGTTGATGGCATCGAGTACGTCGTCCATGGTGAAATCGCCGCGCTCCTCCGCGATCGCCGCATGAAAGACCGGCTGCAGCAGCAGGTCGCCGAGCTCCTCCTTGAGGTGGGCAGGGTCGTGCGCGTCGATCGCCTCGATGACTTCGTAGGCTTCTTCCAGCAGGTAGCGCTTGAGCGACTCGTGGCTCTGCTCGGCGTCCCAGGGGCAGCCGCCCGGTCCGCGCAACCTGCGCATGATATCCGTCAGCCGGTCGAACCGGCTCTGCTCGTTTTGCCGTGTCATTTGAGGAGCTCCTCCCCATCCCCACCCCGACCCTCCCCTTGAAGGGGAGGGGGAGTTGGAAGGGTGTCAGGTTGTTGCCAGGGACCGGTGCAATCTCCCCGCGAGGGGACCCGGGTATCGGCTACGGTTATTTCAGACCGCTCAGGTAATCCACCAGCAGCTTGATCTGGTCGGCCGGGAGGGTGTCGTAGGGGGGCATGACGCTGCCGGGGTAGACCTGGGACGGCTGGCGGATGACCTGGGCCAGAAACTCGCGGTCGCGCTTGGCGCCGACGTCGGAGAGGTCGGGTCCGACCACGCCTCCCGTGTCGTGCACCTTGTGGCAATCCCGGCATCTCTCGATGAAGATCTGCTCGCCGGTCAATTTTGCCGGTGCCTTCCGGGTCTGGCCAACTCCGGTGGCCGCTTGCTGCCGGTCCGTCTTGCTGCAGCCGGCCGCCGCCAGGGCGAGCGCGAGGGCGATGCAGGTGCGCTGCAGGTGAGTTTTCATGTTGTCCTCTCGAGGCGCGGGCCGAGGTTTGCTTCCGGGGCCGCTAGCGCAGCCCGCCCAGATAGCCTGCCACCAGCTTGATCTGGTCCGCAGGGAGCATGTCATAGGGTGGCATGGCGGTGCCGGGGTAGATCTTGGAGGGGTTCTGGATCACCTGCTCCAGAAACAGGTGGTCGCGCCTGGCCCCCACCTCGCTCAGGTCGGGCCCCACAATGCCGCCCGAATTGTGCACCGTGTGGCAGTCCCGGCAGCGCTCTATGAAGATCGCCTGGCCGGTCCACTTGGAGGAGGAGCTCAGCGAATGCCTGCCGCCGATCTGGGCCGTCGCCTCCTCCAGCTTGCTGCAGGCCGACGTTGACAGCGCGAGAGCCAGAACCAGGAACAAAACCACGTGCTGCAGTTGCTGTCTCATTAAATCCTCCCGGTGACGAGAAAAATGATCTGCTCACTGCTGGAAACGTTGCGATGAAACGGGAACCACTCCGCACTGCCCAGGAACCGCTGCCTTACTTCTTCATGTACGAGGCCAAGAACGCCTGCTTGTAGGCGGGGAAGCGGTCCTCCTCGATGGAGAGCCGGATCTCGGCCATCATGTTCAGATAGAAATGGACGTTGTGGATGCTGGCCAAGATCGCCGACAGCACCTCGTTGGAGGTGAACAGGTGGTGCATGTAGGCCCGGGTGAAGTTCCGGCAGGTGTAGCAGGTGCAGTTGGGCTCTATCGGGTAGAAGTCGCGCCGGAAGTTCTTGTTGGTGAGCCTGATCCGGCCGCGGTTGGTGAAGAGGGTGGCGCTTCTGGCGTAGCGGGTCGGGATGACGCAGTCGAACATGTCGATGCCGCGCTCCACGCTCTCCAGGATGTCCTCGGGAAGCCCCACGCCCATCAGGTAGCGCGGCTTGTCCTCCGGGAGGTAGGGGGTCGTGTAGCCCACCACCTGCTTCAGGAGATCGAGCCCCTCGCCGACCGAGACCCCGCCGATGGCGTAGCCCGGGAAGTCCATCTTTACCAGCGCCTGGGCGCAGCGCTTCCTGAGGTCCTCGTACACGCTCCCCTGCACGATGCCGAAGAGGAGCTGGTCCTTCCTGGTCTGGGCATCCAGGCACTGTTTGGCCCAGCGGATGGTCTTTTCGGTGGAGCGCTCGGCGTACCCCTTGTCGCAGGGGTAGGGGATGCACTCGTCGAAGTTCATGATGATGTCGGCGCCCAGCGCTTCCTGGATGCCGACCGCCTTGGCCGGGTCAAGAAACACCTCCTCTCCGGTGTCCTCGTGGCGGAAGAAGGCTCCCTCCTCGGTGATCCGCTTGTTGGGTAGCGAGAAGACCTGGAAGCCGCCCGAATCGGTCAGGATCGGGCCGTCCCACCCCATGAACTTGTGCAGGCCCCCGGCTTTCTGCACCAGCGCCTCACCCGGGTGCAGGTGCAGGTGGTAGGTGTTGGAAAGGATGATCTGGGCGCCGGTTTCCTTCACCTGGGCCGGGGTCATCGCCTTCATCGCGGCGTGGGTCGCCACCGGCATAAAGATGGGGGTTTGGATCTCGCCGTGCGGCGTGGTGACGGTCCCGCGGCGCGCCTGGGAGTTGCGGTCCTTCTTGAGCAGTTTGAATATCATGAACCTTCCGATTGTCTGGGGAATTTTATCCGGCCGGCCCTGGTTATTTCAGGGCGACCCTATCTTAATTAGCAGAGCGCCGCCTAAAAAGCAACAGCAACGCGTACCGCCGAAAGCAGAACAGGGTTACGATAAAGAGCGAACCCCGCAAGTTGCCTGTAACATTAATTGTATGCTGTATACAAAAAACAGTTGCATTTTGGTATAACGGCATTTAATATGCCGCCTGTAAAACCTCCAATTTATGTGCTCTATCTCGCATCCGCTTGCAGGTACTTATCACTGATAAAAAAGGAGAGATGAAATGCAGGCATTGAGCCCATGGCGCGCACCCCCTTTCCTCTGAGCGGCAGCCGCAAGTACCGCCCTCATGGGGGATACTTGGGGGGCACCAGCCCCGACGGTCGTACGCCCAGCTAGACACTACCCCAACTTGATTCTTGAAAAAACGTGCAAAGGGATAATAAAACATGCGACTACTCAACAGCTCCGTGGGAAGAAAGATCCTGATGTCGATATCGGGCCAGCTCCTGATCATCTTCATCCTCATCCACCTGGCCGGTAACTCGACCATTTACTTCGGCTGGATCAATGCCTACGCCGAACACCTGCACAGCCTGCCGCCGGTCGTCTGGATCTTCCGCGCCGCCATGCTGGCCATCGTCTCGGTGCACATCTGCTACGGCGTCATGCTGACCTTGGAGAACAAGGCCGCCAACCCGACCGTCTACGCGGTGAAGCGCCAGCTGAAGGCCTCCTTCGCTTCCGAGAACATGATCTGGACCGGCCTGCTGATCGCGGCCTTTGTCGTGTACCACCTGCTGCAGTTCACCGTCAAGGTGACCCCCGACGTGGCCTGGACGGCCGGAGTTCCCGTCGTCGACGTGTACAAGATGGTGGTGACCAGCTTCAGCAACGCGCTGATCGCAGTGCTCTACTTTGCCGCCATGGTGATGCTGTTCCTGCACCTCTCCCACGGTATCCCGAGCTTCCTGCAGACCATGGGCTGGAACAACGATAAAACCGAGCCGGTCTTCGGCCTCGGCGGCAAAGTTATCGCTGCCTTTCTCATGCTCGCTTATATGTCCATTCCTGCCGTCATCTTAGTTGGCTTATTGAAACTTTAGGGGGTTCAAGTGATACTCGACGGAAAATGTCCGAAAGGACCGATTCAGACCTCGTGGGACAGACACCGCTTTGACATGAAGCTGGTTAACCCCGCTAACAAACGTAAATACAAGGTACTCGTAGTAGGCACCGGCCTGGCCGGTGGCGCCGCCGCTGCATCGCTGGGCGAGCTCGGCTACAACGTGGAAGCCTTCTGCTACCAGGACAGCGCACGCCGCGCCCACTCCATCGCAGCGCAGGGCGGGATCAACGCCGCCAAGAACTATCCGAACGACGGCGACAGCATCTACCGCCTGTTCTACGATACCATCAAGGGCGGCGACTTCCGGGCCCGCGAGGCTGACGTCTGGCGCCTGGCCCAGGTCTCCAACGACATTATCGACCAGTGCGTGGCTCAGGGCGTTCCCTTTGCCCGCGACTACGCAGGCTACCTGGACAACCGCTCCTTCGGCGGCGCCCAGGTTTCCCGTACCTTCTTCGCCCGCGGCCAGACTGGCCAGCAGCTCCTGCTGGGCGCCTACTCCGCTCTCTCGCGCCAGGTGAAAGCCGGCTCCGTGAAGCTCTTCGCCCGCACCGAGATGCTCGACCTGGTTGTCGTGGACGGCGAAGCCAAGGGGATCACGGTCCGCGACCTGATGACCGGCGAAGTCAGAACCCACGTGGGCGACGCGGTGGTGCTTGCCACCGGCGGCTACGTCAACGTGTTCTACCTCTCCACCAACGCCATGGGTTGCTCGGTGACCGCCAACTGGCGCGCCCACAAGAAGGGCGCCTTCTTCGCGAACCCCTGCTACACCCAGATCCACCCGACCTGCATCCCGCAGTCCGGCGAGCACCAGTCCAAACTGACCCTGATGTCCGAGTCGCTTCGTAACGACGGCCGCTGCTGGGCTCCCAAGAAGAAGGGCGACAACCGCGCGCCCAACGACATCCCGGAAGAGGATCGCGACTACTACCTGGAGCGCAAGTACCCCTCCTACGGTAACCTGGCACCCCGCGACATCGCCTCGCGCGCAGCTAAAGAGCAGTGCGACGACGGCCGTGGCGTAGGACCGGGCGGACGTGGCGTCAACCTCGACTTCGCCGACTCCATCAAGCGTCTGGGCGAAGACACCATTCGCGAGCGCTACGGCAACCTCTTCGAAATGTACGAGAAGATCACCGACGAGAACGCCTACAAAGTGCCGATGCGCATGTACCCGGCACCGCACTACTCCATGGGCGGTCTCTGGGTCGACTACAACTGCGAGAGCAACGTTCCGGGCCTCTTCGTCCTGGGCGAGGCCAACTTCTCCGTGCACGGCGCGAACCGCCTGGGCGCCTCCGCCCTCATGCAGGGCCTGGCCGACGGCTACTACGTCATCCCCTACACCATCGCGAACTACCTCGCGAAGACCAAGCCCGGGACCGTCAAAGCCGACCACCCCGAGTGCAAGAAGTCGATCGAGGACGTAAACGGCGCCACCAAGAAGCTCCTGGCCGTGAACGGCAAGAAGACCGTGTCCGAATTCCACCGCGAACTGGGCAAGATCATGTGGGAAAACGTCGGGATGGCCAGAAGCGAAGCGAGCCTGAAGGACGCCATCAAGCGGATCCCGGCGCTGCGCGAAGAGTTCTGGAAGAACGTCAAGGTGACCGGAACCGGCGCCGAGCTGAACCAGCAGCTGGAAAACGCCGGCCGCGTCGCGGACTTCCTGGAGTTCGGCGAGCTGATGGCGAAGGACGCTCTGCACAGGAACGAGTCCTGCGGCGGCCACTTCCGGACCGAGTACCAGATGCCTGACGGTGAGGCTATGCGTAACGACGAGGATTACTGCTATGTTGGCGCTTGGGAGTTCAAGGGCGACAACAAGGAGCCGGAACTTCACAAGGAGCCGTTGACGTTTGATAACGTCCATCTGGCTGTAAGGAGTTATAAATAATGAGCGGACACAGCGCAAACACCATGAACCTGACACTTCACGTTTGGCGCCAGAAAGGGCCCAATGAGCCGGGTAAGCTGGAGCAGTACGACGCCAAGGGCGTCAGTCCCGACCAGTCCTTCCTCGAAATGCTCGACGACGTCAACGAGCGGCTCATCAAAGAAGGCAAGGACCCGATCGCGTTCGACCACGACTGCCGTGAAGGGATCTGCGGCATGTGCTCGGCTGTCGTCAATGGCGTGCCCCACGGCGGCCAGGAGCGCACCACCGCCTGCCAGCTGCACATGAGGAAGTTCAAGGACGGCGACGCCGTCTACATCGAGCCCTGGCGTGCAGTCGCCTTCCCGATCCAGCGTGACCTGATCGTGGACCGGAGCGCAATGGAGCGCATCATCCAGGCTGGCGGCTACACCTCCTGCCACACCGGCGGGGTCGCGGACGGCAATGCCATCCTGATTCCCAAGCCGGTTGCCGACTACGCCATGGACGCCGCCGAGTGCATCGGCTGCGGAGCCTGCATCGCCGCCTGCCCGAACGGTTCGGCCATGCTCTTCACCTCCGCCAAGGTGGCGCAGCTCGCCTCCCTGCCGCAGGGTAAAGCAGAGGCAGCCGAGCGCGTCTGCAACATGACCGACGCCATGAAGGACAACGGCTTTGGCAACTGCTCGAACCACTACGAGTGCCAGGCTGCCTGCCCGAAGGGTATCAGCGTGAAGTTCATCGCCAAGCTGAACCGCGAGTTCCAGAAGGCGCTGTTCAAGTAGCATTCGGCATCAGTAAAAACAACTGCGGGGCGCTAGGGAAACCTAGCGCCCCGTTTTTTTGTCGGTGACCATAAAGTGATTTTTAAAAAGGGCATGGGTACATGCAGGGTGTAACCTAGCAGGATAGACCACTTGGGCGGTGTTACAAATGAGTGATTTTCATGCTATTCTATCCCTATGAAGATCAGGGATGCAATAAAACTCATTGAAAAAGACGGATGGTATCTAGTCGCAATGCGCGGAAGCCATCGTCAATTCAAGCATCCAACGAAACCGGGTCGGGTAACCATTGCCGGCCATCCAAATGATAAGCTAGCCCCCGGTACTATGAACAGCATATTAAAACAGGCAAAATCTTGATGTAGGAGGTCGAGCATGCACCGCTTCCTGGTTGTTGTTGAAAAGACTGAAACCAACTACTCAGCGTATTCTCCCGACCTTCCTGGCTGTGTCGCTACCGGCGCTACCAGGGAAGAGGCCGAAAAAAACATGTATGAGGCCCTACAGTTCCATATTCAGGGGCTTATTGAGGATAATCTGCCCATTCCCGAATCGCGCTCCTATGCCGAGATCATGGATGTTGCTCCAAGACAAGCATAGTTACCTAGCGGATTATTCCCCCTCCAGCGCGCCGGTCTGGCGTAGCGCCTCGTAGAGCACAATCCCCGCCGAAGTAGAGAGATTCAGGCTGCGCACCTTCCCGATGATGGGGATTCTGACTGATGTATCCGGATGCGCCTCGATGAGGGCGTCGGGAAGCCCCTTGGTCTCCTTGCCAAAGACGATGAAGTCCCCGGCCTGAAACTGCAGGGTGAGGTAGCTCCTGGCGGCCTTCTTGCTCGTGTAGACGAAGCGCGCGCCAGGGTAGGCACCCTGCAGCTCCTCCAGGTTGGCCCAGTAGTGGATGTCCACCTCGCTCCAGTAATCGAGTCCCGCCCGCTTCAGGTAGCGGTCCTCGGTGGAGAAGCCGAGCTTCCCCACCAGGTGCAGGACGGTGCCCGTCGCGCCGCACAGCCTCGCTATGTTGCCCGTGTTGGGCGGAATTTCCGGCTCGACGAGAACTATGTGGAACGGCTTTTCAAGTGACATCTTTTCCCTCTCTCTCAATCGAAATCTGCGTGCTGAGAACCTCTCTCATTATACTAAAACGAGTTCTCAATCAGGTCCATATTTGTAGCTCAAAGCGGTCGGGAAGGCAAAGAGAAATGCCGTAAAACCGGCAACTAGGGAGGTCTGCGAGGTCCCTTGTCCCTGTAAGCTTGCTATTTAGCTACATAAGTGTTATTGTGCCATTTCTCAATACGCACTGGAGGCGACTTTGGACTCACCAGACACTAGTGGACATTTCGGCAGATTCGGCGGCAGGTACGTCTCCGAAACGCTGATGCCCGCGCTGCTCGAACTCGAGCAAGCCTACCAGCACTACAAAAATGACAAGGAATTTAAGGAGGAGTTCGCCTACTACCTGCGCCAGTACGTGGGACGGCCGAACCCGCTTTATCTGGCAGCAAAGCTCACCGAGAAGCTCGGCGGAGCCAAGGTCTATCTCAAGCGCGAGGACCTGAACCATACCGGCGCGCACAAGGTGAACAACACCATCGGCCAGGGGCTGCTCGCCAAGCGCATGGGCAAAAAGCGGGTCATCGCGGAAACCGGGGCTGGACAGCACGGCGTGGCGACCGCGACGGTCGCGGCGCTTTTCGGCATGCAGTGCGAGGTGTTCATGGGCGAGGAGGACATCCGCCGCCAATCCCTCAACGTGTTCCGCATGAAGCTCCTGGGCGCCACGGTGACGCCGGTCAACTCCGGCACCGCGACGCTCAAGGATGCCATGAACGAAGCGATGCGCCAGTGGGTGAGCTACGTGGCGGACACCTTCTACATCATCGGCACCGTCGCCGGACCTCACCCTTATCCGGTCATGGTGCGCGACTTCCAGGCCATCATCGGCGACGAGGCCAGAGAGCAGCACCTGGCCGCCGAAGGGAGGCTGCCGGACTACCTGGTTGCCGCAGTCGGCGGCGGGAGTAACGCCATCGGTCTCTTCCACGCCTTCATGGCCGACAGCTCCGTGCAGATGGTCGGGGTCGAGGCAGCCGGGTACGGCATCGATTCCGGGCGCCACGCGGCTCCTCTTTGCGCCGGGAGCGTCGGAGTGCTGCACGGCAACAAGACGTACCTGCTGCAGGACGGCTTCGGGCAGATAGCGCACGCCCATTCCATCTCGGCCGGCCTCGACTACCCCGGCGTAGGCCCCGAGCATGCCTTCCTCAAAGAGAGCGGCCGCGCCAGCTACGTGTCGGTGACCGACGACGAGGCACTGGCTGCCTTCCAGGAACTCACCCGCGAGGAAGGGATCATTCCCGCACTCGAGTCGGCCCACGCCGTGGCCCATGCCATGCGTCTGGCCCCCACACTTTCCCGCGATCAAAGCATCGTGGTATGCCTCTCCGGCCGGGGCGACAAGGACATCCACACGGTTGCCGACCTCATGGGGGTGCAGCTGTAACTTGCCGAAATTTTGAGCCTTAGCGAAGGGGGCCATCCGTTGGTCCTCTTTTTTTGTCCGGAAAACTTACACAAAACTAATAAGTTTCTTGCAAAGTTGTCGGGTTTGGCTACACTTTACCCTCAAGTTGGCTTTCACTCAGATCAAATTTAATGAAAGGAGATGATTGGCGCGGGCTGCACCGACATTTACGGAATACTACCTAAAGCCGGCATAAGCCATTCTACTGACCATCTATGAAAAAAACCATTGTATCACTGGTTGCGGTGCTCTTTTTGAGCGCCTCGTGCGATCAGGCCCACCTGCAGCAGGCGCAGGCGCCGGTCCATCCCGGGGCTTCCCCGTGGGATAAGGACCTGCTGCCCGGCGCGGAGCGGGACGAGAAGAAGGACGGGAATCAGCCGGTCCAGCTGCCGCTGGCGCAACTGGAGGCCCCCAAGGACGCGATTTTGGAAGGAAGGAAAAAACTGATCCCTGCCATTTCTGCCACGTTTGCGCGCAGGACGACACCCCAGCGGGCCAAGTGGCTCGCCGAAATCTGCTTCCAGAAGACCAAAGGAACCACATTCACCCCGCTGGACCTGGCCGAGATAGCGCTGGCGGAAACAGGAGGGCACCGGCTCTCCTCAAAGGCGGTATCGCCCAAGGGGGCCTTGGGCGTCTGGCAGTTGATGCCCGAGCGTGCCCTGAGCCATGGCTACCAGCCCTCTGAGATGAGGGACGACGAGAAGTGCGCCGATGCGGCAGTGCGCGAGCTCAAAGAGAAGCTCATCATGGCCAAAGGGAATCTGGCGCGTGCCAAGCGCTACTACTGCGGCGCCGGCCCCGCTGCGGCCGCCTACGATGCCATCCGCAAGCGGTTCCGGGCGGAGATCCTGCGCGAACTGGAGAAAGGTTTCAACGAGCAGGGCTTCCTGTTCGAGGCCGCCAGCCACGGATAGTCCTTTTGGATTTAAGGTTCGGTTGTGTTATAGTGGGCGGGTTCCCTTTGGAGCCCGCCCACTGTTTGTTTGTAATGAGGAGATAGGTTCATTGAGAAAAGGTATCTGCCTATTATTAGTGTTACTTTTACCGGTGCTGCTGAGCGCCGGGTGCACGATGTTCGTCAGGGAGCCGGTCGTGGCGGTACGGGATTTCAAGATCGTTTCCCTGGACGGCGCCGGCACCGGGATGGAGCTGAACCTGACCGTCAAGAATACCAACCCCTATGACCTGAAACTGCTCGGTTACAGCTACGACCTGAAGGTGTTGGCCCTGCCGCTGGCCAAGGGGGGGGCGCGCGAGGAGGTCAATTTCCCCGCCGGAGTCGTCACCGATCTGCGCATCCCAATAAGGGTTTCCTACGGCGATCTGCTGGAGATATTAAAGCGCGGACCGGATCCCGAGCACGTCCCCTATGTGCTGCTGGCAGGGCTCGATCTGGATACCCCCCTTGGGCACCTGAACGTCCCGGTAAACCGCACCGGCACCTACGCCGTGCCGAAACAGTTCCGTCCCGGTTCTATCTTGAATAGACTGGGTGATTTTTTTAAACAGAACAAATAGCCCGGCAAAAGCGGGACAAAGGGTTGCGTGTGACCTTAGCACAGACTGGGTAGGGGCGAATCATCATTCGCCCCAGCTCAATGAGCTAAAATCCCCCAATATCCGCCTTGGAGTTTTTGATGAACGTTGTAGACGTAGTTGGCTTATGCAAGAGTTTTGGATCAAGGGAGCTTCTCGACAAGGTGACCTTCGCGGTCGACGAAGTGGAGCGTGTCGGTCTGATCGGCGCCAACGGCGCCGGGAAGTCGACGCTATTGACCATCCTCGCCGGGGCCGAGGACTCCGACGGCGGCTCCATCTCCATGAAGCGCGGCGCCACGGTCGGCTACCTGAGCCAGGAGCCGGTACTGAACGACGACTCCTCCGTCGCCGCTGAAATCGAGGGAGGGCTCCAGGAGATCAGGAGCGCCATCGCCGCGTTCAACGAGCTGTCGGAGCGCATGGCGGACAACCCTCCGGACCTGGATCGCCTGTTGGCGCGCCAGGGTGAGCTCTCCGTCTGGATCGAGCACCACGGCGGCTGGAACACGGACCACCGCGTCGCCGAGATCATGACCCACCTCCAGCTGCCGGACCGCCACCAGAAGATCGGCACGCTCTCCGGCGGAACCAAGCGCCGCGTCGCCTTAGCGCGCCTTTTGTTGCAGGCCCCCGAATTGCTGCTCCTCGACGAGCCGACCAACCACCTGGACGCCGACACCACACAGTGGCTTCAGGACCATTTGAAGGCCTATCCCGGCGCCGTCATGCTGATCACCCACGACCGCTACTTCCTGGACGAGGTAGTGACCAGGATGCTGGAGCTGGAGCGTGGCTCGATCACCTCCTACCAGGGGGGCTACTCGCTCTACCTGGAGCAGCGCGAGGAGCGGCTCATGGGCGAGGCCAACACCCGCTCGCGCCTGCTGAACCTGCTGCGCACCGAGACCGCCTGGATGCGGCGCGGACCGAAGGCGCGCTCCACCAAGCAGAAGGCGCGCATCGACCGNTTCTACGACCTGGAGGANAACTGCTCGGGANCCGGCCCGGCGGGATCTGAAGATCGGTTTCTCCACCGAGGAGGGTTTCGGCGGCACCATCCTGGAACTCGCCGAGGTCCACAAAGGGTACGGCGACAGGAAGCTTTTGAAGGGTGTCTCCTTCGGGATGAAGCGGGGGGACCGGGTCGGGGTGATCGGGCCTAACGGCTGCGGCAAGACGACGCTGATCCGGATGATCATG
>TBL_comb47_HYPODRAFT_10006669_pt1 | contig 12410 bp, 15 predicted proteins | sample TroBogypolimnion_40_FD_10682 | JGI IMG/M metagenome (IMG submission 10682)
GGTCCGGGAGTACCGGGACAAGGTACGATGTTCTGGAACGGTATCTTTGAAGTTCGATTCATGCTGCCGTTTTATATGAACTTCATGATCCGTTGGTCTGCCACCTCTAGCCCTTCCTACTTTCAATTTCAGTTTGGTTGGAAGCTGAACGGACGCTTTGCCATTGCTTTCAGGTTCTTGGATGATGCTTCTGCCGCTGCCGGTGTACTAAATGTAAATACAGACCAAGCAGGTGGATTTAACGAAGGCACAGCGTAATATAAGGCTTATGAAATATAGCATCGTAATACCTACATACAATAACTGCGAAAAATATCTAAAGCCTTGTATAGATTCAATAATCAAATACACGGATATGACTGATGTTGATTGGGCAGATTGCAAACAACGCAATATTGACCACCTTGAAATTCAGATTGCTAAAGGTGCCTACTATGCTGGTTTTGACTTAACCCCGTTTGAGGATGCAATAAAAGGTTAATATATAATTATCTCAAGCAATTTTGCTTAGAAAAAAAGGAAGAATCATGACACAAGTAACATTCGTATTTGAAGATTATGATGCAGCAAACATTGTAAATTTGCTAGGTAATATGCCTAATCAAAACAATTTGTACCCTTTGTTTAAAAATGCCCAAGTGCAATTTGAAACACAAATGAAAGCATTGCAACCTTCTGAGCCAGCTAAACCAGCAGACGAAGGTAATACTCCTACTTAAGGATTAACTATGTTTGGTAATTCCCCGTATTCCAAATCTGCGTTTGCAGGGAATTTAATCCAAAATTATGCAGTTACAATAGCAGAAGCTGGATCAGCAAATGCTACAGTTTCTGAAAATAGTTCAGATCTTGTAACTCTTAGCGAAGCAGGATCAGCATTAGATACGCAGTCCGAATTGATGACTGCTACATTAGCTATTAGTGAAATAGGTAATAGCATTGATAGTCAATCTGAGTCTATGACTGCTCCAGTAGTTATTGCCGAAACAGGCAATGCTACTGACAATCAATCAGAGTCAATGGCTGCTTCAGTTATTATTACTGAGATTGGCAATGCTTTAAACGCTCAATCCGAAACAATGTCTGCATCGGTAAGCCTTACGGAATCGGGCAATGCAGTCGATACAGTTTCTGAAAATATGACGGCTGCCGTTTCTGAAGCTGGATCTGCTGTTGATACCGTAAGCCAAAACGCAACGACCCCTATTTCAGTCACTGAAGCTGGTAATGCCGTAGATTCTCAGTCTGAATCAATGTCGGCTCCAATATCAGTATCTGAGTCTGCAAGTGCAATAGACGCTGTTTCGGAGTCTATGACAGCTCCGAATAGTGTTTCTGAATTCGGATCTGCATTGGATACGGTTTCAGAAAATATGACTGCTCAGGGCGTAATATCTGAATCAGGCTCTGCTGTTGACACTGTTTCAGAAAATACGACTTCCCCAGTAACGGTTACTGAGTCAGCAAACGCAGTCGATACTCAATCTGAAACAATGTCTGCTCCAGTTGCCATATCTGAGGCTGGAAATGCCGTAGATACTGTTTCTGAAAATATGACGGCTCAAGGTGTAATTGCCGAAACAGGATCTGCCGTTGATACAGTCTCTCAAAATGCGACAACACCCGTAAGTATTTCTGAGGCTGGAAACGCTACAAATACACAATCTGAAACGCTTTCTGCTCCAATTGCGGTAAATGAAGCAGCAAACGCAGTCGATACTCAATCTGAAACAATGTCTGCATCGGTAAGCCTTACGGAATCGGGCAATGCAGTAGATAGCCAGTCAGAATCAATGTCTGCTCCAGTAGTTATTGCCGAAACAGGCAATGCTACTGACAATCAATCAGAGTCAATGGCTGCTTCAGTTATTATTACTGAGATTGGCAATGCTTTAAACGCTCAATCCGAAACAATGTCTGATACACAATCTGAAACAATGTCTGCTCCAGTTGCCATATCTGAGGCTGGAAATGCCGTAGATACTGTTTCTGAAAATATGACGGCTCAAGGTGTAATTGCCGAAACAGGATCTGCCGTTGATACAGTCTCTCAAAATGCGACAACACCCGTAAGTATTTCTGAGGCTGGAAACGCTACAGATACACAATCTGAAACGCTTTCTGCTCCAATTGCGGTAAATGAAGCAGCCAACGCAGTAAATACTCAATCTGAGAGTATGACTGCTCCAATTAGCATATCAGAGGCTGGCAACGCTCAAGACACCCAGTCCGAAAATATGATTGCCTCAGTAACGGTTACTGAGACAGGAAACGCTCATGATAGTGTTTTCCAAAATGTAGTAGCTTATTTAACGGTAATAGAAGCTGGTATAGCTATTGATTACCAAACAGAAAATGCTATTGCCTTATTGGCTATTGCAGAGTCAGGATTAGCTTCAGATGCAGTAAGCGAGCAAATGACTGCTTATGCTCAAATGCTTGAATCCGCTAATGCAGAAGATGCTTTAACTGCCAATATGATTGCTCAGGCACATATTGTAGAAGCGGGCTTAGCACAAGATTTAGTCAACCAAATATTAGTCGCTTCTGCTAATATTAGCGAAGCAGCTTTGGCGCAAGATTCTACTAATGGCAAAACTTATGTCATAGTGGCAGTATTAGAACAAGGCAATGCAGTAGATATTTATGTTTGTGCGCCTATTTTCCAAAAATCGGATTTAGTATGGCACGTTTCGCCAAGACCGACAAATTGGCAGGTAGCCCAAAGACAAAATTATTGGCAAGTTTCACCAAGAGAGGATTATTGGCAAGCTCATGAATAGTTACATTTTAGAAAAACGGACTTCCGAAGTAATCTACTATGATATTGACTGCACTTATATCCTTGATGCTTTAGAGGTTATTACTTCGGTTACTTCTATCGCCGCGGATCAATTAGGTCTTAGTTTATTGGGGCCAGCAATCAATGCTGATCCTATTACTTTTCCGGACGACACAGTGGCTGATATAGGTAAAGTTATTTCAGTGCAAATTTCTGGGGGTATTATCCCCACGCCTCAAGTAAATCAGCTTTACACAATTAGAGCTTTATTTGCCACATCCGAAGGCAACACAAGAGAAGCTACAGTATTATTAAATGTAACAAATATACCAGTTCAGACAGGAAGGACTTGTTAATGCCATTACAAGCAGGTTATTCAAAAGAAGTAGTGCAAAACAACATTCGTGAATTGATTAAAGCAGGGCATGACCCCAAACAATCAGTTGCTATTGCTTACTCCAACGCACGTAAAACACATGGCGTGGATGAAGTAGAGGCAGAAAAAATGAAAGAATCCCATAAACGGGATTTGAAAGAAGAACCTGATTCGAAAGTAGTAGCTTTCATAGTCTATACTGACGACGACAAAATCCTTTGGATGAAACGTACTAAAGATAATACTTGGGGCTTTCCAGGCGGACATGTAGAAGACGGGGAATCTCCAATTGAAGGCGCTATCAGAGAATCTCGGGAAGAAACAATGCACGTACCGGAAACTGGGATTAATCTTATTTATTCGGAGGGTAAGGTGCGTTTGTTTGGGTGCAATGATGGTGAATTCAAGCCCGAACTAAATGATGAGCATAGCGACTTTGTATGGGCTACTATAGAGGATGCACCAGAAGACTTGTTTCCCAAAATTGATGGCGACGAAGAAAAAATTGCGGAAGCGGCTGAAGCTAATGCTTCGGGTATGGATAAGCGTGAATATGATACTAATGGATGGTTTGAAGTAAAAGACAATCCGTTATCCATGGTGGGAGTATTTCCTTATTCTGGACGTTCAGTTTCCCCCGAATGCGATCAAGACCGTATATACATGGTGTATAGACCAGTGGAAGAGCTTGGTACTAAAGAATGTATTGATTCCTTTAAATTGATCCCTTGGATCGATAATCACGTTATGCTAGGAAGTGAAGATGCTGGGTTAACCCCCTCTGAGCAAAAAGGCGTACAAGGTGTTATTGGTCAGGATGTGCATTTTGATGGCGAAACGCTTAGAGGCAATATTAAAGTATTTTCCGAAGCAATGGCAAATCTCATTGCTAATGGTAAAAAAGAATTATCCTGCGGATACCGTTGCAGATACGAATACGCTCCAGGTACTTATGATGGAGTAAAGTATGACTATGTGCAACGGGATATTCGAGGTAATCATTTGGCCCTTGTCGAGAATGGACGCATGGGTCCGGATGTAGCAGTTTTAGATCATTTCACTTTCACCGTAGATAACAAGGAGTTTTTAAACATGGCTGAAGAAAACAAAGTCGCTGAAGTTAGCGAAAAAAAGCAGGATATGTCTCTTGAGGAAGTTCATAAATTCCTTGAAGAAGTCATGCCTAAATTAGCAAAAATCCAAGAATTAACTGGTCAACAATATGGTTCAGCAGGTATGGAAGCTGTTGAAGACGAAGATATGACCAAACCTGATGGCGACGAAGAGAAGCCAGGCGAAACTAAAGACGAAGAAGATCCAATCGTCCAAGGTGGCCAAAAGAAAGAAGAAAAAGAAGGCCAACGTGCTGAAGGCATGGACGCAGCAACTATTGCTCGTACTGTTGAAGCTAACATGGTTATGAAATCTAAGCTATACAATCAGCTATCCGCTCATATCGGTGCATTTGATCATTCAGATATGGATTTGGACAAAATGGCTAAGTATGGCTGCAAAAAGCTTGGCTTGGAAGCATCTAAAGAAGCTCGCGTAGTTGCTTTAGAATCATTCCTCAAAGGCAAGGGTGCCCCAAGTCGCGTAGCTATGGATTCCGCAGTTCGCAAGGGCAATTTCGTTCAACGTTTTTTAGAAGGTAAATAATCATGACTGCTGCGACTTTCCAATCCACAGTTAACATCAATCTGGGATTTGGTATTCCCGGTGAATTGATTGTTGACGGTCCACAACGTGTAGATTCCTTAACTCTTGATTCCACTGGGGGAACAATTGGTTTGGCATTTACAAAATCTAACTCTACTAACGTAGCTACTCAAGGTGGTGTAGTTGGTACTGGTATCTTGTTTGCTGGTATTTTGGTTAACCCAAAAGCCTATGCTTCTTACGGCGCAGTTGGTGGTGCTCCATTAGATCCAACTTTGTTCTTAGGTCCAAATTCACAAGGTGAATTTATGACTATGGGTACTATTTGCGTAACCTTAGTTGGTGCTGCTAATATTGGTGATTTGGTTCAATACAACACTACTACTGGCGTTCTTTCTACTGTAGCTCCTGGTGCTTCTGCTACAACTGGTAACGCATTGATTCCTAATTGCGTAGTTTGGGGCTACCCAACAACCGGTACTGGCTTAGCAGCTATCCGTATCACTGAATAATAAGGACTAAAACATGAATAAATCTATCGAACGCAGCTCAATCGCTCCCCGCCAAGTTGGCTCGGTGCAAATGTCTGCCGAAGATGTTGCCGATTACGCTGCACTCGGTGACCTCGGCATTAACTTTGGAGCACAAAATCTGAAGGCAATGGCTAATTACGCAATGGATACTCAAAGCGATGTAAGCCAACCTTCGATCACGACTCCAGTTCAGTTTCTACAAAACTGGCTTCCCGGCTTCGTTAAAGTAATCACAGCGGCTCGTAAAATTGACGAACTCGTTGGTATTACTACAACAGGTTCTTGGGAAGATCAAGAAATTGTTCAAGGTCTCTTGGAGCCAATTGGTAACGCCGTTCCTTATGGCGATTACACCAACGTTCCTTTGGCATCTTGGAACACTAACTTCGTTCGCCGTACAGTTATCCGTTTTGAAAAGGGTATCAAAGTAGGTATGCTCGAAGAAGCTCGTGCAGCTCGCATCCGTATCAGCACTTCTGCTGAAAAACGTGCTTCTGCAGCTTTGGCTCTTGAAATCCAACGTAACTTAGTAGGTTTCTACGGTTTCAATAGCGGTAGCAATTTGACTTATGGCTTCTTGAATGACCCAGGTCTACCAGCATACGTAACAGTTGCTGCAACCGGTACAGGTTCTACAACAACTTGGTCAACTAAGACTTTCTTGCAAATCATTGCAGACATTCGTGTTGCCGCAGCTCAATTGCAAAACCAATCTCAAGATACTATCAATCCTGAGGACGTAGAATTGACTTTGGCACTGCCAACAATCAGTTACCAATACCTGTCAGTAACTTCTGACTTCGGTATTTCAGTTCGTGATTGGCTTGCTAAGACATATCCAAAATTACGTGTTGTTTCAGCCCCACAATTGAACGCAGCAAATGGTGGAGCTAACGTGTTCTACCTATACGCTGAGCACGTTGAAGATGGTGCTTCTGATGACAGCCGTACTTGGGTACAGGTTGTTCCAGCTAAGTTCCAAGCACTTGGTGTTGAGAAAATGGCTAAAGCCTATGAGGAAGATTATGCTAATGCAACCGCTGGTTGCTTGCTGAAGCGTCCTTATGCTGTAGTTCGTTACTCTGGTATTTAATTGATGTAGAATGGGAAGACGGAGGAAACTCCGTCTTTCTAAACATCAAAAAGGAAAACCAAATGTCTAAAAATTATGTTTTTTCAACCCTAGCTAATGACCAACTTTATACAAATTGGATGCCCGGCGGTAGTGATATGCCAGTTAAAGGACATTCTGTTCTAATTAAAGGCGGAACAGGCGTAGCAAATGATAGATTGATTACTCCATTGGGTATTTCAACAGAAATTACTGATTACGATTTAGAAGAACTTCAAAAAAATCCTTCTTTTAAATCGCATGAAAAAGAAGGCTTTATTGTAGTTAAAGCCAAAAAAGCAGAAGCTGAAAAAGTAGCGGCTGATATGAATCTAAAAGATGAATCAGCTCCTTTGACAGATGCAGATTATCAAAAAGAAGACGGTCCAAAGGTTGGAGCTAACTAAAAATGACTTCTATTACCCCAGTCTACAATGATGTGGCATTCCGGAACCAGTTTCCTCAATTTGAGAATACAACTTTGTTTCCGCCAGATCAATTGGAAAGCTGGTGGACTATGGGAACTGCGTACATTAACATCGATAACAATTATCCTTGGAACTTTAAATCTAAGCAATTACAATTGGCTATTGATTTAATGTGCGCTCATTTAGCGGCATCTTTTAGCCTTATAAACTCCGGAACGCCTAGTGTAATAGTTCAAGGTTCTTCGGAAGGTACTGTTAGCGTATCTTTAGTACCTCCGGTTATTAAATCCTCTTTTGGTTGGTGGCTTGCTACTACTCCTTACGGATCTCAATTAAGAGCTTTACTAAAAGTAGTTGCCAATGTAGGTTTATATGTTGGCGGCAGTTATGAAAACCAAGGCTTCCGTAGGGCTGGTGGGTTTTTTGGATGAAACAATTAAATCTCGATAAGGTAAAACTTACGCTTGAGCGTATACCAGAAGAATTTGAGAATTTAGTTGCGCAAGTCGGATTTCCTTCTGGCTTTAGTTATGAAAACGGTATGTCAGTTGCAGAAGTTGCAGCAATCAATGAGTTTGGTGCACCTGCAGCAAAAGTACCAGCAAGACCTTTTATGACTCCTACGGTTAAGAATTACCAAAAAGATTGGGTCAAAATGGTTTCCAAAGACGTTCCTAAAGTTGCTTTGGGGAAATTAACCGCTTTTGACGTATTGGATAAATTAGGTAGAGTAGCTGCTATGAATATGAAAGAGCAAATAACTAATACTAATTATCCCCCTAATGCCCCTTCTACTATTGCTAGAAAAGGATTTAATGCTCCTTTAAGAGATACTTTCTATATGAGAGACACGGTCCAAAATGCAGTAAATAGAACCGGCTCAGATTTCATTAAAGGTTAAAAATGTTTAATGTTAGAGCCCTTGCAAATAAATATATCCAAGTAACGAATAAAAATCAGCAAATAAATTGGGTCCAATCCAATGGATATGTTACTGATGATGCTGGTAAAAGAACACCTAAAACTATTACCTTAACAGTAGAAGCTCAAATTCAAGCTCTTAGTGCAACAGACTTAAAGCATATTGATGGTTTAAATATTACTGGTGTTATGCGTTCTGTATATATGTATGGTAATGCCGCTGGCGTAGTTAGAGCAGACCAAATAGGGGGAGATATTTTAGTGTTTCCAGAAACACCTAATGGTTGCAATAAGAATTGGCTTATTACTCAGGTTATGGAAACATGGTCTGATTGGTGTCACGTCGTAGTAACCTTACAACAGGATTGATTATGGCTGTTACAATAGACATTGACGACCAAGACATTTTTAAAGCAATGAGAACTTTTTTACAAAGTTTTATCCCCGCTAAAATACAAATAGTTCAAGCACAGGACAATAAAGTTCCTATGCCCAAAGGTGGTTTTATCACTATGAACAATACGGGTATGGATCGTTTATCTTTTAATATTGATAATTATCAATCAGTATTACAAGGTAAAACTATTCTTACCCCTACAAGATATTCAATGCAGTTAGATTTTTATGGCCCCGATTCTCAAGTTTGGGCTATGCAAACTGTTGCATTGTTTCGTGACGAATATGCGACTCAGATTTTCCCGTCAAATATTCAACCGTTGTACGCAGACGATCCTATCCAAATTCCGCTTATCGATGGCGAAGCCCAATATGAGCAAAGATGGAAACTGGTAGCCAGTTTACAATACAACCCAATCCTTTCAACTACACAGCAATCAATGCTAGCTGTGGAAATTGAACTGGCTCCAATCGACCAGACCTTTAAACCCTAGGAGAATTTATGAGTACCATTCCTTTTTCGCAAGTAGTAGAAGTAGTTCCTTCAGTCTTATCGGCTAATGGCATAGCAGTTGACCTTAACGGGTTGGTGCTTACTCAAAATGCTTTAGCTCCTTATGGTTCAATTTTGCAATTTGCTAGCGCAGCTGATGTACAGACTTATTTTGGTGCTAATTCAACTGAAGCTTCTATTGCAAACGTTTATTTCAATGGCTATACTGGTAGTACTCAATTGCCAGGCGAATTGCTTATGACTCGTTATCCAGAAGTAGCAATTGCTGGTTGGTTACGCAGTGGTTCTTTAGCCAGCATGACTTTGGGCCAATTACAAGCTTTAACAGGTACTTTAGCAATTACAGTTGCTGGCGTGCTTAAGACTTCTGGCACAATCAATTTAACTAGCGCAACAAGTTTTAGTAACGCTGCAACAATTATCCAAGCAGCTTTTACTACCCCCGGTTTCACAGTAACTTTTGATAGTACTACTTCAGCATTTATCTTTACCACAACTACTACTGGCGCTACTCAGACAATGAGTTACGCTGTGACTGGTACTTTAGCAACTTCATTGATGCTAACCCAAGCTACTGGCGCAGTTCTATCTCAAGGTGCAGATATTGCTACCCCAGCATCATTTATGGCTGGAATTTTGAATCAAAATCAAAACTGGGCAACATTTATGACTACTTGGGAGTCATTGATTGCAGAAAAAGAAGCATTTGCACAATGGAGTAATTCTGCAGCCCCTCGTTGGTTATATGTCTGCCAAGACTCAGATCCTAATGTATTGATTGCTTCTAGCACTACTACATTTGGCGACTATTTACAAGTTAATCAATTAGTAGGTACTTGCCCGATTTTTGGTGATTATACTCATTCAGCATTTGTTTGCGGATTTGCAGCTTCTTTAAACTTTAGCAGATTAAATGGTCGTGCAACTTTAGACTTTAAATCTCAATCTGGTTTGGTTCCATCAGTTACTACTGCTAGCCAATATTCTGCAGTTATTTCTAATGGTTATAACTGCTACGGTGCTTGGGGTTCAAACAATCCAGCTAATAATGCTAATTGGTTTGGTCCAGGTTCTGTATCAGGCAAATGGTTATGGGCTGATACCTATTTAAACCAAATTTGGTTGAATGCTAACTTACAATTAGCTATGGTCAATTTGCTAACTTCAGTAGGCGCAGTTCCTTACAACTCACAAGGTAATGGTTTGATTTATTCCGCTGCTTTGGATCCAATTAACTCTGCTAAAAACTTCGGGGCAATTCGTGCTGGTATTAACGTATCTGCTTCTCAAGCCGCTGAAATTCAATATGCGACTGGCGTAAATGCTGCTCCAACTATTGCTTCCCAAGGTTTCTATTTGCAAATTTCTGAAGCTACTGCTCAGACTCGTGCAGCTCGTCAATCTCCTCCGATTACTTTGTACTATCAAGACGGTGAAGTAGTACAACAAATCGTCATGGCTTCTATTGCAATTCAATAAGGAATAAATTATGTCAACAATAACCTCAGCTAATTCGGTCTTAACACTTGCCATCAACAACTATTTCCCAGTACCTCAAGTAATTCAGGGATATGCAGTTGATGATGCTTTTGAAAGCGAAGCAGTTCAACAATCAGAAATCTTAATGGGCGTAGATGGTATTTTGTCAGCTGGTAAGGTCTTTGTACCTTACAAAATGACTATTCATCTTCAAGCAGATAGTCCTAGTATATTTTTATTCGATGCATGGCGTAATGCTCAAGACGCAGCAGTGGATGTATTCTCTGCTAGCGGCTCAATTACGTTACCATCTACAAGTATGGTGTATACTCTACAAAATGGCTATTTAACTCAGGCAACTCCATTTCCTGCTGTTAAGAAGACATTGCAACCAGTAGTATACGAAATTACTTGGCAACGTATTATCGGTGGTCAAATCTAATAGAGGATAGATTTTAAAATGGCTAGAAAAGAAGCGTCATTTATAGCAGAAATAGGTCGTGATAAGGGCAAAGCATTTCATCTTACTGAAATGCCTGCAACTAAAGCGGAAAATTGGGCTATTAAAGCGCTTCTAGCTGTTGGGAACTCTGGCTTAGAAATACCCGAGAACCTAGCTGCACAAGGCATGGCAGGACTTTTAGCAGTAGGTTATATGAATCTATTGAAAATTCCTTTCGAAGCCGCTAAGCCACTTTTAGATGAGATGATGGACTGTGTACAATTTGTTCCCAGTCCATCCATCAAACGCCCTTTAATAGAAGATGACATCGAAGAGGTACAAACCAGACTTCTGCTTAGAAAAGCTGTCTGGAACCTCCATATGGATTTTTTTTTAAGCGAAAGCAAGTCGACTTCGGAATCAAAAGCTCAAGCAAAAGCAGAGACCGGTACGTTGACTATCAAGCCTCCCCGCAAACGATAGCAACTGTTGTATCTTCAAGATTAGCCAGCTTACATGAATTAGATACAGTATATGGCACAGAAGATTTATGGATATTGTTAGAAATAAATTCAGTGGACCGACATAATTCCTATATTGCGAGTCAACAATAATGCCAACTATCATTGATAGCTTACTGATCGAATTAGGATTAGATACATCCAAGTTTGATTCAGCTCAAAAAAAGTCAGTAGAAGAACTTCGCAAGTTTGACGAACAGCAACAAAAAACCGCTAAGAAAACTCAAGACGAGGCAAGAAAAACTGCCAATGAGTTTAATAAAACTACTCAAGCAGTATTGGAATATTTTTTAGCGTATGTTGGTGTTTCCCAAATTAAAGACTTTGTAGCAAATACTACTAAAGCAAACGTTGAAGTAGGGCGTTCAGCTCATTTATTAAACATGTCCGCTCAGGAATTAAAAACCTGGGGGGATATGGCAGAGATTACCGGTGGCAGTATTGAAACAATGACTGGCACTATACAAGGATTACAACAAAGTCTTGCAGAAATTACTAGAGGTAATGCAGAAGTACTAAAACCAGCGGCTATGCTAGGGGCTTTAGAAGCTTTTGACATTAACTCCCAAACAGTTGATCTTTACAAATTATCCGATGCCATTGCGAATTTTAGAAAAACTCATACAGAAGCAGTTACTTATTCTTGGGCTAAATCATTAGGTATAGACGAGAAAAGCTTTTTATTGCTTGAACAAGGAAGCGAAGCATTACGTAAGCAATTTAAAGATTTCGATTCCCTTAATAGAGTTATTCAAGAAAACTCTGAAAACGCTAATAAGCTAAACAAAGAATGGGTAGAGACTAAGAAACAAGCACAAAGTCTCGGTAATACCATTTATGACTTTTTGCTTACCCCGATTAGTTTAGTAAATAAAGGTTTGCAATACTCTATATTAGGTTTTAGGGCATTATTTTCTGGCAGTTTAGATCCTATTAGGGAAAGTGCTAAACGTAAAGTAGAAGCAATGGATGCTGAAAAAGCTGGCAAACCAGAGTATGGCGTTTCTTCCTCTGGGGCACAACCTCCTAGAAACGAAAGAAATAAAAATCCAGGCAATTTAAAGTATGGAGATTTTGCTAAAAAATATGGAGCTGTAGGAGCTGATAAAGATGGTTTTGCTATTTTCCAGACAATGGAAGCTGGAACAGCCGCCCAACAAGCATTGCTTAAAAGTAAATACGACCAAGGGTTAGATACTCTCCATAAACTTTATTACGGCTCAGGTAATGTTAAAGGATGGTTAGGTA
>TBL_comb47_HYPODRAFT_10006670_pt1 | contig 12406 bp, 12 predicted proteins | sample TroBogypolimnion_40_FD_10682 | JGI IMG/M metagenome (IMG submission 10682)
ACGGCTCCACGGTTTTACGGTTTGACTGTAATACCGTTAAACTGTCATGCCGTAATACCGTTTTATCTTTTGAAACTCTTTTTAACCACACAGGCACAGAGAAAACTTTTTCCGGGTTAACGGCTCCACGGTTTTACGGTTTGACTGTAATACCGTTAAACTGTCATGCCGTAATACCGTTTTATCCTGACTACTGACTACTGAATTCTGACTACTTTTGCAATTACCTCTCACTTGTATAGTTAAAAAATACCGCGGGAAAAATTCTCCCGCGGGATTAGGGTTACACCAGGCTATTGGATGTCATCATTGTTGCAGCATTTGCATTTGCCGGAACCATTTTTACAGCATTCGCATTTGCATTTGCCGTTTTCATCTTTCGGGCACTTGCAGAGGCTGAGGTTTTTGCCGCAGCAGGAGCAAAGGTCATATTGGTTGCAGCATTTGCATTTATCCGCGCCGTTTTTGCAGCATTGGCACTTGCAGACGCCGTTTGCGTCTTTCGGACATTTACAGTTTGCTTTGCCGCAGCAGGAGCAAGTCGTTTTAGGATTATCAGTAGAGAACGGATTCCAGTCTGAACTTTTGCAGCCGGACATACAGAATGCAAGAGCCATTCCCAGCACACATGCCATCAATAACCTTTTCATTTCTTCCTCCTGACTTTAATTTGGGTGAAGACGCCGGCATGGCAATCTTCTTCTATTCATAATATTAGTGATTATACATTGATTTAAGAAAAAAAGCAATATTTGAATTAAGTAATTGCAAAAGTAGTCAGAATTCAGTAGTCAGTAGTCAGAATAAATCCGGATTTGAATTAGAATTCCATTCTGAATTCTGAATTCCTGCAAAACTTGAGTTTTGCAATTGGCTCTTAAGAATTACAATTGTTGTGGAATCAGTCGCAGAGGGGGCGTCAAAAAAAATCCCGCGGGAGAAAATTCTCACGCGGGATTGAATCAGGATAGATTATTTGGCAACATCTTTGCAGCATTCACATTTATCCGCATCTTTGTGGCACTGCGGGCATGTGGCAACATCTTTGTTGCAGCATTTGCATTTATCGCCGTCTTTGTTGCAATTGCATTTACATTTGCCGTCGTCTTTCGGGCATTTGCAATCCGCCTTGCCGCAGCAGGGGCAGGCTTTGTTGCAGCATTTGCATTTATCGCCGTCTTTGTTGCAATTGCATTTACATTTGCCGTTTTCGTCTTTCGGGCATTTGCAATCCGCTTTGCCGCAGCAGGGACAAACAGCAGCTTTACTGGACGAGAACGGACACCAGCTCGGGCATGAACTGCAACCGGACATACAGAATGCAAGAGCCATTCCCAACGCGCACACCATTAACAACCTTTTCATTTCTTCCTCCTGTTTACACTTTGGGTTCTTTTCAAAGATGCCGGCATGGCAATCTTCTTCATTCATAATATAACTAAAATACCTTAACAAAAATAAAAATCAACATTTGAATTATACGAACATCCTGAAAATTGCCGATTGTTATTTGAAAATCATCTCCCCGAGGGTATTGTAACGGGTTTATAATTAATAGCAAACAAGCATGGATTGAATACAACTATATGAAAGCTGTAGATTTACGCAAAAAATACCTTGAATTTTTCGTCAGCAAGAAGCATAAAGTAATAAAAAGTGCGTCACTGATACCGGACAATGATCCCACCTGCCTGTTCACTACCGCCGGCATGCATCCGCTGGTGCCGTTTCTTCAGGGCGAAAAACATCCGCTCGGCAGCCGCCTGGTCAATGTGCAGAAATGCATCCGTACCGGTGATATCGAAGAAGTCGGCGATCCGGTTCACCTGACCTTTTTCGAAATGCTCGGCAACTGGTCGCTCGGCGATTATTTTAAAGAAGAAGCCATTCAGTTCAGTTTTGAATTTCTGACCAGTCCGGAATGGCTGAATATTCCCATCAGCAAACTGGCCGTCACGGTTTTCGCCGGGGATGATGACGCGCCGTTCGACGATCTGGCTTACAATCTCTGGCACCGTCTCGGAATCCCCCTGCCCCGCATCGCCAAATGCCCCAAAGCCGACAACTGGTGGGGACCGGCGGGGCAAACCGGACCATGCGGCCCCGACACTGAAATGTTTTACTGGACCGGTCCCGGCGAAGCCCCGGAAGTGTTCGATCCGAAAAACCGGCTCTGGGTCGAGATCTGGAACGACGTTTTCATGCAGTATAACAAAAATACTGAAGGCAAATACGAACCGTCAAAGCAACTGAACGTGGACACCGGCATGGGCGTGGAGCGCGTTACCGCCGTGCTGCAAGGCAAGGCCAGTTGCTACGACACTGAGATTTTCCAGCCGATTCTGCGCAAAATCGACGAACTGCGCGGCGTCTCCGCGCCGGAAGTCCGCACCAATTCAGAACGCATCATTGCCGATCATATCCGCTCTTCGGTATTCATCATTGCCGACGGCATCACGCCGGGCAATGTTGACCAGGCCTATGTGCTGCGCCGCCTGATCCGGCGGGCTATCCGCGAAGGGCGGAAACTCGGCGTGGAAAAGGCGTTCATCGTGCCGGTGGCACAGGTTGTAATTGATAATTTCAGCGATGTTTACAGCGAACTGAAGCTGAATGAAGCCAAAATTATCGAAGAACTGCATGCGGAAGAAAGCCAGTTTGAACTGACTCTCGAAAAAGGCTCGCGGGAATTCGAAAAACTGATTTCCAGAGTTCCTGAGCATGTCGTCAAGAAAATCATCAGCGGCAAAAATGCTTTCTTCCTGTATGAAACTTACGGGTTCCCGCTGGAACTTACCGAAGAAATGGCTGCGGAAAAGGGTTTCCAGGTGGACCGTGCCGGATTCAATGAAGCCTTTGCCAAACACCAGGAACTTTCCCGCAAAGGCGCCGAGCAGAAATTCAAAGGCGGCCTCGCGGACAGTTCCGAAGCAACCGCCGGTCTCCATACCGCAACTCATCTCCTGCAGGCGGCGCTGCGCAAAGTGCTCGGCGAACATGTCGAACAGCGCGGTTCGAATATTACCGCGGAACGTCTCCGCTTCGACTTTTCACATAATGACCGGATTTCCCAGGAAGACCTGGATAAAGTGGAGCAGATAGTCAACGAAGTCATCGCCAGGAAACTGCCGATAGACTGCCGGGAAATGACCGTGGAGGAAGCGCAGAATGAAGGCGCCATCGGCCTGTTCGGCGACCGCTACGGCGAAAAAGTGAAAGTTTACACCATCGGAGATTTCAGCAAGGAAATCTGCGGCGGACCGCATGCTTCAAATACCGGCGAACTCGTCAAATTCAAAATTTTGAAGGAAGAGAGTTCCAGCAGAGGCGTCAGAAGAATTAAAGCGGTATTGATTAAAGAATAATATGTGCTATAGTTATCATTTAATTTGGCAGACAAACAGGATGATTATGTCTGAATCAGGTAAAAAAGGTTGCCGTTTGCATGAAAAGAGCTGATTTGCTGATAGCCCATAATAAGGGCGTTTATAATATAAAAGTGGAAGGACGCGCCAATTTTGAGTACGGACTTCCCCTGCGTAACTTTGCCAAAAATCTGGAAGGTTCATTCGAAAAAGTTTCCATTGACCTGACAAGCTGTACCGGCATGGACAGCACCTTCATGGGTGTGCTGGCAATGATCGGCTTGAAAGCCCGTAAAGTCGCGGCGATTGTCGAAATTGTCAATGCCGATGCCAATAACCGCCATCTGCTGATCGGCCTTGGCCTTGAAAAACTCTTTATTTTCATCGACCGCCAGGATGCCGTGGAAAACGCCGACTGGCAGCAAAGCGAATCGGAAAAAGACCGTTTGACTACCGCCGAGACCGTGGTTGAAGCTCACCAGACCCTGATGGATGTTGATCAAAAGAACATTCCGAAATTCGAAAAAGTTGTGGAATTCGCTCAAGAAGACCTCGATAAAATCAAAAAAGACTCCAAGTAACTCCACAAAAATCTCAAGTCTCCGGAAAATATTGATTCAGTCCATTTAATATTTGCCGGATTATTTCTAGATAATTACCGCAAACAGATGTATAATATAATTAGTATATGATAATCCCGTCCATCCCAATTAAAGATGAGACGCGTACACGGAATAAACAGGAGAGGTTAATTTATGAAAATGAGCAGCGTTCTTGCTGAAAAAGTCAGCCGCAATCATCCGCCGTTATACAGCATCTGCCATTGTGCCACGATCAAGGATGCCGCGCAATATTTCCAAAGAGAGAATATCGGCGCCGCAATGGTGGAAAAAGAAGAGCCGGAACCGGGTTTTTACGCCGGCATCATAACCGCCAAAGATATCATCAGATGCATTGCCGAGACCAGTGACCTGGACAATGTCCGCACCTTCCAGATCATGACCCGGGAAATGCTCACCGCCGACATTAATGACGACGTAAGTTCAACCGTCAGGAGAATGCGCGAACATCACGTCCGGCATGTCCCGCTGAAAGAAAATGGCAGAATTATCGCGCTGATATCGGTTCGCGACCTGATGCACTGCATTGATATGGAGATGGATAAGACCATGAGCAATATTAACGAAATGTTCGGGTCGCACCGCAGCGACACCAGTTTCTAAAGGGGCATATCAACAGCATAATTATTTTTGCGGGGAAACCGGTTAAAAAAGGATTGCAAAAAATACGCCGGTGTGTTATGTTGCTTAATATCAAGGCAAAGGCCGCGACTGCGGCCGGAAACACACTTGAAAAGGGTTTTGTTATCAACTAACATTCCAGGGGGACTGGCAAAAACGACAAAAGTCTGTTATTGGTTCCAGCATGAAAACTGCTGTCTCATTTAAACACTGCAAAAGAAAGATCAGGAGGAATGGAAATATGAAAATGATAAAAGTTCTCGCGGAAAGGCTGAACCGCAAAGTCGCGCCAATGCATACTGTCGGCTACAATGCGACAATCACCGAAACCGCCAAACTGTTCGTAAAAGAAAATATCGGCGCGGCTCTGGTTGAAAAAGAAGTTCCGGAACATGGAGCTTTCGCCGGTATCATCTCTGAAAAAGACATTATCAAATGCTGCGCGGAAAAAGTTGATATCAGTAATTTCCCGATAAATCAGATTATGCATACAAACATGATTATTGCCAATATTCATGACGATGTCAAATCAACTGTCAGGAAAATGCGCGAAAATCACATCCGCCATATTCCCCTTGAAGAACACGGCAAAATTATCGCATTGATATCAATTCGCGACCTGATGTATTGCGTTGACATGGAACAGGAAATAGCCATGAGCCATATCAATGACATGTTCGGAGCAACCCGCCGCGACGTTAATTTTTGATTTCACGCGGTTTAAGACGGCAGCGGTGTATTTTTACACCGCCTCCCGGCAGAGAGAATTCCACAAACTGGTTACTTTGTCCCCTCCTGAAGCATATTATCGTCAGAAATCTCCGCAAACGGTGTCGATACTGCAATAAAGGCATTAATTTTTAATTAAAACAGTTGCATGAAATATTTTGAGCAGTATTATAGAAATAGTAACTATTATCAAAAACTGGAATTTTAATTATTAAATTAAGCAATACAATTCAGCGCAGAGTGATTCTTGAGGAGTTGAGTAAACTCAAGACCCATCCGACGGCGGATGAATTGTATGTTATTGTCCGGGAGAAACTGCCTCAGATCAGTTTGGGAACCGTTTATCGCAATCTTGACCAGCTCTCGGCGGCGGGTACTATCCAGAAACTGGAAATCGCCGGTAAACAAAAACGATTTGACGGACAGGTAAACAGGCATTATCATATAAGATGCACCAAATGCGATTGCGTGGAAGACATTCCCGATGAAGAAATGACTGAAATAGACCGCAAGCTGAGTGAAATAATTGAATCGATGCAGTTTGAAGGTTACAGACTGGAGCTTAACGGCAAATGCAGCAAGTGCGGCCGGAAAAGATAACTGTTGACGTTATTTACTAAAACTCTTAAACAATGAGGAGGAATTATGTCAAGCATCAAAGGAACGGAAACCGAAAAGAACCTGTTAAAGGCGTTCGCCGGTGAATCTCAGGCCAGAAACCGTTACGGCTATTTCGCGGCGCGGGCCAAAGAGGAAGGACTGATTCAAATTTCCGTGATTTTCGATTTAACCGCGGATCAGGAAAGACTCCATGCCAAGCGTTATTTCAGCTTCCTCGAAGGCGGCGATTTGGAAATAACCGCCGCTTATCCGGCAGGCAAAGTCGGAACGACTGCTGAAAACCTGAAAGCGGCTGCCGCCGGCGAACACATGGAATGGGAAAGCTTGTATCCGTCGTTCGGCGATGTGGCGGAAAAAGAAGGGTTCCCCGGCGTGGCCGCGGCTTTCCGCTCTGTCTCCAAAGCTGAAAATCACCATGAACAGCGCTACCTGGCATTGCTGAAAAACCTTGAAGATAACACGCTGCTGGAGAAACCTGAAGAGGTTACCTGGAATTGTTCAAAATGCGGTTATTTGCACAAGGGGACGACTCCGCCGAACAAATGTCCGGCGTGTCAGCATCCCAAAGAGTATTTTTTCGTTCTTTCGGAAAATTATTAATAACCCGGACGGAAACAGAATATTTTATGAAGAAGGAGAAAGAATCATGACTATCAAAAGAAGCCAGATTTACAAATGTGCGCATAGCGGGTTGACCGTGGAAGTGCTTACCACCGACGATCAGTGCGTCAAGCTGGAATGCTGCGGCGATGAAATGCAGTTGCTTGACGCCAAAACCAGCGATGCCGGCAAGGAAAAACATGTGCCGGTGTTGACCGGCAATGAAAAAGGCATCAAGGTCGTCGTCGGCACCGTTCCCCATCCGATGGAGGAAAATCACTACATCGTGTGGATCGAAGTGGCCAACTGTCCTTACGTCAACCGCAGATATTTGAAGCCCGGCGAAGCTCCGGAAGCGGAATTTTATGTCCCGATGCAGCCGTATCTGGAAGTTCGTTCATATTGCAATGTGCATGGTCTCTGGACCGGCGGCAAACAATCGTAATTTCTGTTCCCGGCTCTCGGTTTGAGCCGGGAATACCATCGTGAATAATCATAAACAGAGGTGTATTATGTTGAGCAAGGCAATGGAAAAAGCGTTAAACGAACAACTCAATTTCGAGCTGTATTCTTCATATCTTTACATGTCGATGGCCTCCGCGCTGGAAGCCATGAACTACAAGGGCGCCGCCCACTGGATGCGCATCCAGATGCTGGAAGAACTCTTCCACGCCAACAAGTTCTTCAACTACATCATTGACCGCGAAGGCCGGGTAATCCTCCAGGAAATCAAAAAGCCGAAAAATGACTGGAAATCAATGCTGGATGCATTTGAGGACGCGCATAAACATGAAAAAATCGTCACCTCCAGAATCTGCGATCTGGTTGATCTGGCGCTGACGGAAAAAGATCATGTGACCAACAGCACGCTACAGTGGTTTGTCACCGAACAGATTGAAGAGGAAAGCAACGGCAAAACCATCATTGAAAAAATCAAGAGAACTAAAAAATCTGAAGACGGATTGATGATTATTGATACCGAACTGGCCGCCCGCGCACTTTCGCCGATGGCCAATATCACTACAGCCATTACAACCCCGGCATAGTGCTGTTCCATAAAACGGGTGCTGCCTGGTAAACCGGGCGCATCCCGTCAAACCGGTTAAGGAGAGAAGAACGATGAAAGAACTGTTGAATGCGGTAAAGCTTACGGAAAAAGTTTACTGGGTCGGCGCGGCGGACTGGGAAATTAAAAACTTCCACGGCTATGCCACTGAGCGCGGCACTACTTACAATGCCTACCTGGTAATGGACAAGAAAATTACCCTGATCGATACGGTCAAAGCCGCGTTCAAGGACGAACTGCTGGCCAGAATCAGTTCCGTCATCGACCCGGCGCAAATTGATTACATCGTTTCCAACCACTCCGAACTGGACCATTCCGGATGCCTGCCGGAAATGATAAACATCGTAAAGCCGGAGAAGGTTTTCGCCTCGCCGATGGGTGAAAAAAACCTGAAGGCACATTTCGGCAATGATTTGCCGATTGATATTGTCAAGACCGGCGTCTCGATCTGCCTGGGCGACAATACCCTTTCATTCGTCGAGACCAAAATGCTGCATTGGCCGGACAGCATGTTCACATACCTCAGCGGCGAGAAAATACTCTTCTCGCAGGACGGCTTCGGCATGCATCTGGCCGGGCTGAAACGTTTTGCCGATGAATATCCGGACGCGGTGATTGAATGGGAAGCCGCGAAATATTTCGCCAATATCCTGATGCTTTACGCCTCGCAAATTCTTTCGCTGCTGGAAGCGCTGCCCAAGTTTAACTTTGAGATAGCCACCATCGCGCCGGACCACGGGCCGTGCTGGCGCAAGGATCCGGCATGGATTATCGAGCAATACCGCAAATGGTCTGTGCAGAAGCCGGAAAAAAGCGCCATCGTCGTTTATGATACCATGTGGAAATCAACCGCGACAATGGCCAAGTCCGTTGCCGACGGCATCATCAGCGCCGGCGTGGCGGCTGAAGTGATCCCGCTCCAGTCCAGAGACCGCAGTTATGTCGCCACGATGGCGCTGAAGTCCGGCGCGCTGGTTGTCGGCAGTTCCACCCTCAACAATCAAGTGCTGCCGCCCATCGCGGACGTCATGACCTACCTCAAAGGATTGCGGCCGTTGAATAAAATCGGGTTCGCGTTCGGCTCCTGCGGCTGGAGCGGCGAGTCCATACCGCATATCAGCGCCTGTCTCAAGGCAATGAACGTCGAACTGACCTGCGAGGGTGTGAAAGCCAAATACGTCCCGGACCAGGCCGTCCTGCAGGAATGCTTCAATGCCGGAGCGGAGTTAGGCAAACGATTAATTGAAAAAATTGGTTCTGGTAACCAATAATCATAAAGAATATAACAACAAAAAGGAACCTGAAAATGCAAAAATTCGTATGTGACGTCTGCGGCTACATCTATAACCCGGAAGTTGGCGACCCGGATAACGGCGTCAAGCCGGGAACCGAATTTAAAGACCTGCCCGATGACTGGGTTTGCCCCGAATGCGGCGTCGGCAAAGATAGTTTCAGCCCAGTGAATTAACCGGTATTGTGCACCCTCTCTCTCTGAGAGGGTCGTTCCTGATACACAGCCCCCCATTCCCGCAATCGCGGGAAATACTCCATTTTGCACATTTTGGACAGCCTTGCGATACCCCCGTTTTCGCCTGCTGGTTAAGACGCTCCTTAATAAAATACAATTTTGTGATTTTCGATCCCGCGGCCGCGGGAGACACCGCTTGAGCAGAAAAATACTTAAGTTTGTCCAACATCTCCGAGGATTTAGAGAGCCGTTGAGCACAACGATTTTAATGTTTTAAATGATTTTCAAACAACACTTGCGACATGCGGTTAAGATTGTCGTTAACTGACGACGGGAACCGCAATGCAGAATCTTTGTAACCACGGAGACACAGAGACACAGAGAAAACCAGAACCAAATCTTTTTTTCTTGTTTCGACCTCCCATTCTTCCCATTGGCTGCCGACATTTCCGAGACATTGGAGAGCGCTTGAGCACAATGTTTTTTAAAAAACCTTTCCGGTGTAGCGCCCTCTCTCTGAGAGGGCTCAAGTACAGCCGTCCGAGACGGACGACTCTACAATAAAACTATTTTGGACATCCCTGTGATACCCCCATTTTCGCCTGCCGGTTAAGACGCTCCTTAATTTAATACAATTTTGTGATTTTCGATCCCGCGGCCGCGGAAGACAGTGCTTGAGCAGAAAAATACTTACGCCTGTCCAACATTTCCGAGACTCTGGAGAGCCGTTGAGCACAACTATTTTAATGTTTTATATGATTTTCAAACAACTTTTACGACATCCGGTTAAGCTTGTCGTTAACTGACCACCCCGCAGTCGCGGGAACATTCTGGACACCGCAATACAGAATCTTTTTTAACCACTCCGAGACTTTGGAGTGCCATTGAGCAGAGGCGTTATCGGATTTTCCGGTAGCACTCTCATTATTCCCATTTGCTTTATCCCGCTCTGGATAACCACTGAGCACATTTTGGATAGCCTCTGAGCATATTCTGGACACCAACACTCCGACACTTTAGAGGCCCGTTGAACATAACTGCTTTCAGTTTTCACCTTGTTTTAAGTGTTTCTGATTGCGGAGCAATCTTTGGACTGCGAAGCCCCTGCTTCGCTTTGGATTGCCTGTAAATAATGTCGCAACCTACGTAATCTTAGCAACTTCTATAACATGGCGCAATAAACCAAAGCGGCGCAGGGTCGCCGCACTCCGTGCGCCTGCAAGGCGCACCTGTACCGAGCGGTGTAAGTCCGCTCCATATGAACATGAACAGTATGTAGCCGAACCTGACTGCGTCGCCGTGAGGCGGGGTGGAGAGCAAGGAGAGGCGAACTGACAGTCCGCAGGATACGAACTCGATTCGGCCTGATTGACGCGGTGAGTCTGCGGAGTAAAGACGAAACCTGGAACCCTGAGCGGTGTCCCTGACGTAAAAGACGGGATGCATCGGGGAAACCGGTTCTGCTAACGTCATGGGAGAAAGCAGGAACCGGGTGCAATGGGGTGTTTGGAGGCAGAATGTCAGGAAGTACAAGTGCGTGAAGCAGGGAGAGCTGCCCGGAAGAGCGACGGCAAGGAGCCGTCCGGGGCAGCAGTCAGAGCCGCCATAGTAGCGATGAAACTGGGTAATTCCGGCGGAGCGAAGGGATCGGCAGGAAGGTGAATGATTGTGAACCGCAAACAGGAAAGGAGACCGCGAAAGTGTGCGAAAGTACTAAGCAAGCGGAGAAGCCCGTAAACCCGCGCTGGGAATGGGTGGAATCCACGGTGTGGAACGCAAACATGTTGAGAGCGCTCGATGAGGGCGTTAAAGGAGGAAAATGGTTCAGTCTGATTGACAAAGTGTACAAACGCGCGAATCTGGACAGTGCTTTTGCTTCGGTAAAACGCAACGGAGGCGCACCCGGAATCGACCATGTGAGAGTTACGAAGTATGAACAGGAATATGAACACTATCAGGAAACGTTGCAGCGAGAGCTGCAAAACGGACAGTACCGTCCGAAGCCGCTGCGGCGGAAGTATATCGAAAAGGTTGGCAGCAGAGAAATGCGGCCGCTGTCGATACCGACCGTCCGCGACCGGACAGTACAGAAAGCCGTCGTCAATGTGCTGGAACCGATTTACGAAAAGGATTTTGCGCCAAACAGTTACGGGTTTCGCCCAGGACGCGGCTGCAAGGATGCTTTGCGGGAAGTCGAAAAGCAATTGAATGGCGGACTATTCTGGGTAGTGGATGCTGACCTGAAAAGCTACTTCGACACCATTCCTCATCATCCGTTAATACAAAGACTGGAAGAAAAAATCAGTGACGGTCGAATGCTCGAACTGATCGAACTCTTCCTGAAGCAAGGCGTGATGGAGGGAATGAAAGAGTGGACCCCGGAAACCGGAACCCCGCAGGGCGGGGTGATTTCGCCATTACTGGCGAACATCTACCTTGACCCGCTGGACTGGAAAATGCAGAATAGCGGATATTGCATGATTCGTTATGCGGACGATTTCGTCATTCTCTGCCACAGCCGCGAGAAAGCGGAAACTGCTCTGGCGGCTGTGCGCGAATGGGTGAACGAAAGCGGCCTGACACTACACCCGGAGAAAACCCGGATTGTCGATATGTCGCAAGCTGGAAACAGCTTTGACTTCCTCGGCTACCGATTTTTCCGTGCAAGCAAGAGCGGGCGAATAGCCCGGCTCTGCCGCACGAAAAGCCTGAATAAATTCAAAGACGGCATCCGGGAAAAGACCAAACGCAATAACGGGTGCTCCATGGACGCTATTGTCAAACAACTCAACCCGAAACTGCAAGGATGGTATAACTACTTCAAACAAATCAAGCTCGGCCAGTTGCGAGAACTGGACGGCTGGATAAGGGCAAGGTTGCGTTCCATCCTGCGACGACGAGCCAAACGGCACGGCATCAGTAAAGGAGTTGACCACCAACGATACCAGAAATCCTACTTTTCCCAGCTTGGACTGTTCTCGCTCGAACAAACCAAGCGGCAGGAACTTTCAACCGTCTCGACGTAATCACTGACTGGAGAGCCGGATGCGGGAAATCCGCACGTCCGGTTCGGAGGGAGGGGCGGCGCAAACCAATGTGCCGTCTCTACCCCTATAAAGTCAGGCTCACCTGACAAAAGGCAAATCCATTAAAGCCAATCTCAGCCGCCCACTCCGAGTGATTGGATAGTCTTAGGAGTTGTAAAGAAATAACTGAGCCTTTTCATGTCTCTTTTAGCGGCAGAATTGCATAGTTCCATTCCGGATGAAAATCATGAAAGAGCATTTTTAATTTCCGCATTTGCGAATCCCTGATT
>TBL_comb47_HYPODRAFT_10006671_pt1 | contig 12405 bp, 9 predicted proteins | sample TroBogypolimnion_40_FD_10682 | JGI IMG/M metagenome (IMG submission 10682)
TTATGCAAGACTCAAATATGTGCATAATAATCCTGTCCACCACAAGCTTGCTTCTGTAGCAGAGAATTATCCCTGGTGCTCGGCTGGCTGGTTTAACATCCATGCCGAACCCGCTTTCAAGAAAACAGTTGAGAGTTTTAAGACGGACACGCTAAATATATTTGATGATTTTTGAGATGTATTGAAGAAATTTAAAGCGGCGCAGGAGTGCCGCACTCCAATCCTCCTGCGGCGGACAAGAGTCAGGCGTTCGCCTGACAAAAATGCAAAACCCGGAAAAACAGTTAAGCAAATACCATGTTCTGAGGGAAGTTTCGTGGAAGTATAAAAAAAAAGAAAGCAGATATTAAACTCTAGAAGAAATTTAATTTGAGACCTCGCGGCCCCGATGCTATATTGTTCAGAGATTGATCTGCTTTCTGGTTATAAGTTTACATGGTCAATGTTGAAATGTCAATAGTAATTTTGCATTTTTTTTCATGTCAGGGTATTTTGAGGCAAATTTATCATATAGGAATTTGTATTTTAACAGGGCTTGCCCGCCGCAGGCGTGGATAGACAGGATAGACAGGATAAAAAACCAATACACTTTAACCACGAAAGGCACGAAAAGCACGAAAGAATGAAAGATAAAGAAATACAAGTCCGCGGATTATTGCGTTCCGCGCAATAATCCACTGACTCATGTTTTTATTTTTTTCGTGCCTTTCGTGTGTTTCGTGGTTAAAAAAGGATTCCACGCCTGCGGCGGGTAAATCTCTGTGGTTATTTAAAAAATAAATCGATTCGTCAACCATCCGGGGACATTATGAATTTCATCAAAAACAAAGTTAAAAATCAAGTTACGCGCGGCCTGTTTATTTCTTCCGGCGCGGAGTTCGCGGCGGAGCTGGCGGCTCATGCCGGGTTTGACCATCTGGTGCTGGATATGGAGCATGGAATGGGTGACGAGGGTGTGGTTTTGCAGATGATCCGTTCGTTGAACGGGTTTGAAACCGCGCCGATAGTCAGGATTCCGTTTCTGCGCAATGAGTACATCAAAAAAACGCTGGATTTCGGTGCGGCCGGCATCATGTGTCCGATGGTGGAAACGGCGCAGGATGCCCGTGAGCTGGTTGATTTTATGCGTTATCCGCCGGAAGGCAGACGCGGTTTTGCCGGTAATTCGCACGCCGCAGGTTACGGCGCGGATTTCGAAGATTATTTTGCCAGCGCCAACGCCAATCTGCTCTGTGCGGCGCAGATTGAAACCGCGCGCGGCGTGGAAAATGTCGATGCGATTGCGGCGGTCGAAGGCGTGGATGTGCTCTTTATCGGGCACTCGGATCTTTCGCTCAGTTTAGAGTGTTTCAACAACTTTACCGACAAAAAAATAGTAGAGGCCGAACTGGCGGTGTTGACCGCCGCCAAGAAACATGGAAAAATCGCCGGAATGATGCTCAGAAGCGGAATGAACGCGCAGGACTATATCAATCGCGGGTTTACCTTTTTGATTCTGGGAACCGACATCGGCTGTCTGCGTTCCGCCTACGGCAAGCTACTGAATAAACCCGTACAAGAATAAGATCTTTGTCAGGGGCTTTGACCTTTTTAAAAATCCTTTTTTAACCACAGAGACACAAAGACACAGAGAAATCCTTTTTTACCACGAAAAAGTACCAAAGACACGAAAAAGAAACTTACCCCTGGGAGCGCCGGTCGTCTGACCGGCTTTAGGTTATGAAAAAAGCGCTTTGTATTTCGCCGTTCCGGCGACCAATCCCGCGACTGCGGGAGCGTTGGATCACGCCCGGCGAGCCGCCGGTGGCGAGTAATAGGGAAACAATTATTTGTTTGCAGTCCCGCAGTCGGGGGACGCAGTTCCGGTTTCCCCCTAGCGACCCTCCTCCGGAACTTTATTTGGCGTATAAAGCGACGGCATAGCCGCCGACAATCATGTATTCAACGCCGTGCTTTTCTAACAACTTTAATAACTCTTGAAAGTCTGACTGGATATTCATATAGAAATTTTCCTGATTGAAGTCTCAAAAGCTCCAAAGCGTCAAGCCGCTCTTCCGGAGTTTTGCTGCTCCAGTACTTTTTATCTTCAGACGCTTCTTTGCTGAATGTTGATACTGATAATGTTTTTTTCATATTCTTAGAGCCAATTGCAAAATTCAAGTTTTGCAGGAATTCAGGATTCAGAATTCAGAATGAAATTCTAATTCAAATCCGGATTTATTCTGACTACTCACTACTGAATTCTGACTACTTTTGCAATTCGTCATTAATTCTGTTTTTTCTGCCATTCGGTCCATTTTTGTTTATCGCTGCCGAAATCTTCGCCGGTGATTTCTTTTAGATAGGCGGCGGCGGCGGAATTTAATTCGCGGTCTTTGGTGTCCAGGGAATTTATCAGGAAGGGAATCGCCGGTTTTTCAAATTTGGCCATTGCTTTCAGGCTGGCCAGCGCGGCGGAAGCGCTGTTTTCTTTGCTGCGGTTGAACATATCTTCCAGCACGGGGAGGGCGGTTGCATCGCCGGTGCGGCTGAGCGCTTTCGCCAGTTCAGCTTGAACCCGCGGACTGTCTTCCCGTCCGGCCAGCGCGATTAAATCCGGAACTGAGTTTTTATCTTGAAGTTCGCCCAGAATGTAGACCGCCTGTTCGCGGATCAGCGATTCGGGATCGCTCGTCAGGTTGCGAATATATCTCAAGTCCGGCGCCTGCTTCGGGGCGAGCAGCACGATGGAACGGGCGGAAACCCGACGCACATTATTTTCCCGGTCCGTCAGGCATTTGACCAGTTCCGGCACCGCGCCGCCTTCGCCGAGTTGTCCCAGGTCGTATGCGGCGGCGGCTCTGTCTCCGGCGTCATTGGATTGAAGTTTTTTCAGCATGGCTTCCAGCGGCGTGGGCGCTTTCTGCCGGGCCGAATCCGGCGTGTCATTAATCAGATCCATCATGACTTTGTTCCGTTCCGCCTCTTTCACTTTGATATCCGCAATTTTCTCATAGGCTCTTCCGACGGCCTCTTTTATGCCGTAAAAACTCAAGATCTGGGCCGGTTGCCGGATTTTGGCTAAAGCTTTGGCGGCGGCCTGGGCGACCTCGCGGTTCTCATCCGCATAAAGCGCGAGTATCTCTTTCATTAACGGATTAATCAGAGAAATTTTTTCGCTCAACGTTTCGATCGCGGCAACCCGGAGCGGCGGCGTGAGATTGCGGTTTTCAGCAATGCTGAACAGCGTGGGAATTACGGTGGCGCCGACGAAGAATTTCAATGCTTTCACAGCTTCTATCCTGACGGGAACCGGCGCGTGGAGGTCTGCCGCAATATCTGTTATCTTGTTCGAATATTCCTGAATGCCGGTCTTTTTGACGTTTTCAATAACTCCGGCGGCGTTAACCGCGGCGGCTTTGTTTTTATCCGTCGCTTCAGGTTTAACCGCGATTGCCAGCAGATCGGGAATGGCTTTTTCATCGAGGAATTTTACCGAAGCGCCGATGGCGGCGGCAGAAGCGTCAGGACTGCCCGAATAACATTTGCGGAACATGCTGAAAGCGAGTTCCCGCTGTTCCGTTTTTTTGATTTTTTGCTGTTCCAGGCGGACGGACAGGTCTTTGACCGCTCCAAGCTGGCGGACGGAATCGCCGCTTTTTATGGCGTCATCGGCGACTTCCAGATATGACGGACCGCTGAAAATCAGCCACCCGGCAACGATGGCGGCGACAACCAGCGGCGACGCCAGCACCGAACCGAGAACCGCCGGTTTGCGACGGATTTTGCGCCAGATCCGCATATGGGGGGGGATCGGGCGCGCCGAAACCGGATCGCCTTTGAGGTAGGATAGCAGATCCGCCCGGAGGTCAATGATGTGCTGATATCTGCGGTCCGGATCTTTTTCCAGACATTTCAAAATAATATTTTCCATATCCCCGGACACCGCGCCGGGGGCGATAGTCTTCGGGCGGACGGGTTCGGCATTTACGACCATGCTGATCGTCTCAAACGCGGTTTCGCCGTGGAACGGCTTTTTGCCGGTCAGCCCTTCATAAAGAATCACTCCCATGCTGTAAATATCGCAGCGGCTGTCAATCGAGTGAGTCTGCCCCTGCGCCTGCTCCGGGCTCATATAAGCGGGCGAACCGAAAACCGCCCCGGTAATTGATTGGATGGACATGCTGGAGGTATCCTTGGCCAGGCCGAAGTCCATCAGCACCACGCGACCGGTCTGTTTTTCCACCATAATGTTCGCCGGCTTCAAATCGCGGTGAATAATTCCCCGGTCATGCGCCGCCTGGAGCGCGGAACAAACCGAGGCCATATGCTGTAGAAACACTTTCTCCGGCATTTTTTGACCGGACAGAAAAATATCCTGAAAAGAATTTCCGTCAATAAAATCCATCGTGAAATAAAACTGACCGTCGAGCTCGCCCATTTCATGCACGGCAATGATATTCGGGTGTTTCAAGTTGGCCGCGGCCCTGGCTTCCAGCAGGAAGCGTTTGATCGCCATTTCGGTGGCGCCTTCCCCTTCAATCATCAGTTTTAAAGCCAGTTCCCGCTTCAGGGTGGGATCGTAAATCTTGTAAACAATGCCCATGCCGCCGCGGGCGATTTCATTCAATATCTGATATTTGCCGAAAATTGAACTTCTTCCGGAGTTGTTTTTGCCGCTTTTGACGGCGGAATGTTTGCTGATGTCCTCAATCGCGGAATTGCTCAAAATAACGGTTTTATTTTCGGATGCGGATTGCGGCGTCTTCAAAAAGTTGTTTTGAACAGCGGCAGGGGCTTTCCGCTCAGCAGCCAGTCCGATGGTTTTATCCGGCGAACTTGCAGTTTTAACGGGCGCGGCCGGGATAGCAGTAAAAATCTGACGGACAGGGGTGATCGGCATGCCGCATGACGGGCAAAGCACCGGATCTTTCAACGAAATGGCAATCGGATCGCTTTCCGTGTCGCAGGCCTCGCAGCAAAATATAAGCCGCCCGATGGCCTGAATCGCGCCGCCGCATTCGCATTCCGGCATGTTGCCGGGATCGATGGCGTCGGCGTCATATTCCCGGCGACATTTCTCGCATTTCAGTTTAAATACATAGCTCATCACATAAAATTCCAGAATTATTACAAATACAGATTAACATATTACTGCCGATTTGACCATTTTTCTAATACCCTACGGGAGAAAGACGGAAGATTTTAACGCAAAGACGCGAAGGCGCACTGGAGAAAGACGGAAGATTTTAACGCAAAGGCGCGAAGGCGCAAAGAAGAAATTTTTAAAGTTTGGCTGTGCCAAATTTTAAAAAGTTTTTTTCTCCTTAGCGATTTTGCCGTGATATCTGAAAACTTTAGATGAAAAACTGGCTTGCATTTCGCGTGTCTTAGAAGGATATTGGAGTGACGCGATTGCGGCAGGCGATCCCGGCTGGTTGCAGAAAGACGCTGGGGAAGCAGGAATTAAACGATTGCAGATATACTCCGCTCAGATTTAACGTTAAACAGGATTTAAGAAAATGGAAAAGATTTTAAAAATATGGCGCTATGCTATCATGGTGTTAGCAGCAGTGTTGACGATTGCTATGTTATTTATCTCTTCAGAGCAATTTCACATGATAGTAAACAGAATTATAATACCTGTAAACGTCTTGGCTTATCTGCTTTGTCATTTTATATACTATAAACTGGGATTAGGTCGTTACATTCATAAAAACGACAACAAACAAAATTTAAAGGAAGACCTTTGAATATCTGGTTTCAAACATGGAGTAGCCCCCGCTAAGAATAAAAATAAAAGGATACTCAATGAATTTCGAAGATAAAAGCATCAAACTTAAACTTGAATTAACACGGAAAAAAAATTATGAAAACAAGTATAATTGTTATTTCTCTTTTCGTTGTATTGGCATTGACTACTGGAGCCTATTTTTTGGGAAAATTTGACTATTCTTTGAGAAACCATTTTAGGGCTTATTTTGAAACTAATCTAAATGCTTATCTAGTAAAAATGAATAATATTAGTGAACAGGATGCTTGGATAAAAGAATATAAAATTTATGCTGTACTGCTTCCTGAAGATAGATATGACTACATATGTATGACGCTATTTTTAATTCCTTCAGATAAACAGAAAAGCGATGCAGGCATAAAAAACGGCAATTTCATTTTGACAGGATTTGGTGATACCATGATGAAACCTGTTGTAATTAGTGTGTCATCTAATACCGGCTCTTGTATATTATTCGACATAGGTCGAAAGGCGGGACTTAAGAATAGTTTTAATCTTGACCATTTAGAAATTATTTCTGACCCTCATTACATAAAAAAATAGAATTCTTAAGATTTGGTTGAGCGGGGCCTGATCTCATGATTGGCTATTTTTTGTACATAAATTATACAAATTACTTTAATTTTTCCTTTGAATCTTTATTCTAAAAGTTGCGTCTTTGCGTTAAAATTAAGGTTTAGGCGTTGTGACAATCTTTCAGAAAAGATTTTAATGGTGTTATTGTTTCATCGCTGCTGAATTTATTGAACGCCTTCTGGAATTGGTCGCGGGTGGTGGTTTTTTCTTTTGACAGAGCGGCGATAATGGCGCCTAATGCCGCGGCATTTTTGATTGCGGTTTTTCCGGAAACCAGTTTGCGCAACCGGGTTTCAATATTTCTGATTTGCACCGAAAGGTCGTTGAAATCGCCCAGTACGGTTTGGATTTTCTTCAAATCCTTGATTACCCGGTTGGCTTTGCCGCCCGGCAGTTCCGCATAAAAGAAATCCAGCAGATAGCGCAATTTCTTGCATTGAATCCGGACTTTATGCAAATCCGCGTCAGGGGAGCTGGTTTTAACGGCGTGTCCTTTGTCAATCACTTTTTCCAGTCTTTTCAGAATGATTCCGGCGACGCCGGGCAGGACGGGATTTTCGGATTTTTCAGTTGCCGGAAGCTCTTCCGCGCTGTTCAGGAATTTTTCCCAGGCGGCAATCATCGCCAAATATTTACTTGAATTCAGCAGCGAGACCAGCGAGAGAAATTGACGGTGGCGGGACTGCTGCCGGGTTTTGAAAAAATGAAGCAGCGCCGGGCGCATGCCGGCGGATAATATTTTTAAAAGATGCTCCTTCTGTTCCAAAAACACGTCGTAATCGCGAAGCTGGTTGGTGATGGCGCCCAGCTCGTCAAATTTATGCATGAAAGGGGCAATCTTTGCTTCAGGGAAAACCTCTTGCAGTTCGCTCAGCGCCACGCGCATTTTGCGCAGGGCAACCCGGAAGTCGTGCAGGCATTCGGCGTCAATGTCGGCGATGATGCCCTTTTCGTTATATCTCAGGAAGTCCATCTGCGATTTCAGGATGGAGACGGTTGCCGATTTTATGGTGGCGTCCGGCGGAAATTTCAGATATGCGGTTTCATTGGGAATGTCTTGAATTCCGGCTGCTTTCAGCGCCGCATCAATCAAGAGATGCCACATCCCGGATTCCGTCAGCATTTCCGGCGTGACCGGCGAACACATTGCTTTCAGTTGTTTTTTACTGAGCCGGGATGATTCCAGGGAGATGATTGCGGGCAGCACAATAGAAGGATTTTCCGGCAGCGAATATTCCCGGAAAGTCAACTCCACCGTCTGCCTGGTTTTTGACGCCAGGGTAAAGCTGCTGGCGCGGACATTCAGCGACAGCAGCGGAACCACCGCCCGGCAGCCAAGTATCCGCGATAATTTTTTGCTTAATTCAGTCTTTAGAATGTCTTCCAGATACTTTAACTCATGCTTTTTATCCCGGACAATTGATGACTGGATTGAATCGTCCGCCAGGTTGATCAAATTATAAATAAGCCCGCATCTGGTCAGGGTATAGTGCTTATGCAGAAGACGGCGGTCGTAAGAGTCGAAAATGGTCTGCTGTTCACATTCTTCACATGCTTTCTTGACGGTAAAACCGGCGGCGATCAACGCCACCATCCCGGCAATATCCGTTCTTGCCGGAGCAAGCAGCAAACTGATTTTCCGATTTTTTTTAGCGTCCATTGTCATTTACAGACCTCACAGCCGGAAATTAGAAAAACAGAAAAACGCAAATCTCTCTCTTTAAGATACTTTCAGGTTACCGGAATGCAAATTTATCGTTCAAAGCCGCCCCGGCAGTTTTAACTATTTCCATGACATTGGCGTCTCTCAGGTTTTTTAAAACATGCTCCAGCGGCAGCAACTGGCGTTTTCGGAATGACTGTTCCGGCCATTTGTCAAGAGTTTCAGTTATTTTCAGCATATATACCAGCACGTGATAGCTGCGCCCGAACTTTTGATAGTCGTAAGCGCCGACCGGCAGTTCCGAAACCACGCCGCGGATGCCGGCCTCTTCAAAGGCTTCGCGAACCGCGGTAGCCTGCGGGGAATGACCTTCTTCGATGTGTCCCTTCGGCAGCACCCACCGGTCCGGAAATGCCTTGGAGGTGATAATCATGACTTTCAGTTCTTTATCGAAAACAAAAGGGATTACGCCTGCCTGTTGTATTATTTTATCCAAAATATCCTCTCCATAAAATTAATGCTTATCTAAAAATATGTATTTCCGGCGGTTTTGCCAGTCTTTTGTGATCTTTTTAATTGATTTCTAACAAGATCGCATATTGTTTTTATCATATATTCGAGTTAAATTTATATGTTTCAAAGAATATGCAAAATTGGAAGCGATTGCGGAATACTCAAAAAAAGCAGGTTTTAAATTTTTTTGGTTTTTCCAAATTCCTGGGTTTGTGCAAAAGAGGTTTGACAGTTAAATTTTATAATTATTAATAAAGTCCAGTAATGTTTCCCGGAGGAAAATATGGCGTTGATTCCGGCAAGAAAAATTAAGATGCCGCTGCAGGCGGCGATTATCGACATCGGCGCACATTCAGCGCGGATGGATATAATCCAGATCGAAAAGAACAAGAGCTACGAAATACTGGAAAGCCTGGTGCAGCCGGTAAATCTGGGGCGGGATGTTTTTACCAGAGGCATGATTTCGCCGGATTCAACCAGTCTGCTTTGCCGAATCATGAAAGATTTTGCCGCAAAAACCGCGGAATACGGGGTCGGCTATATCCGGGCATTTGCGACCAGCGCGGTGCGCGAAGCCTTCAACCGCGAGATATTCATCAATAATATCAAAATCGCCAGCGGCATTGACCTGGAAATCCTGGAAGGTTCGAAAGAGGCCGCGCTGATTACCATGGCGGTAAAAAAAGCGCTCGGCGGCAAAACCGCGCTGTCCAAAGCCGACTTGCTGCTGCTGGGAGTCGGTTCCGGCTCGGTGGAAGTCTCGCTGGTGCGCAACGGGGAACTGAAATTCGCCGAAACTTTCGCCCTCGGCACCATCCGCATTTTTGAAGAATACGGCAGCCGGGCGGCGGAACCGGAAAGGCTTACGGACATCATTGATTCATATACGGAATTGATTGCCGACCGGATCAGCCGCATTTCCGATATTCCGAAAACAATTCAATTCGTTGCGGTCGGTGAGAGTGTCCGCGTCATTATGGATATCAACGGCAAGGCGGTAAAGAATCAGCCGGTCAGGACAATTACGCTGGAAAAATTCGAGAAACTCTTCCGTAAAATCAATCTGCTGTCACAGGCGGAAATCGCGGAAAAATACCAGATCAGCGATGTCGCCGCCAGAGGAATTATCCCTTGCGCCTGGATTATAAAGCGCTTTTTCGACATGACCGGCGCCGGTTCCCTGATTGTGCCGGCGGTTACCACCAGAAATGCGGTGCTCGAAGATATAATCCGGCAGTTGTTCAATGAAAAAGACCCGTTTATTCCGGATATGCTGTCCGTCGTCAAATCCATGGCCAAAAAATACTGTTACGATCCGAATCATATCGAATCCATTAAGGAAATCGCGGTTAAAATTTTTGATAAGATGCATGCCGTTCATTCGCTGGGAGATCGGGAGCGGCTTTATCTGGAAATCGCGGCAATTCTGCACGACATCGGCCGTTTCGTGGATTCGCGGAAGCATCACAAGCACTCGTGCTATCTGATTTCGAATACGCAGATTCCCGGTTTGACCGAGGAAGAGCGGCTGGTGGTGGCGGCGGTGGCCCGTTATCACCGCAAAGGCAAGCCGCAGGCTTCGCATCCCGAATACATGGTGCTTCCGGCCCAGATGCGGGTGCTGGTCTGCAAGCTGGCTTCGATCCTCCGGGTCTCCGACGCCATCGCCAACTCCCAGGAGCGGAAAACCAGAAACTGTTCGGTTACCGTCAAGGACCGGGTGCTGGCAATTAAAATCAGCGGATCTGTTGATATGGGCCTGGAAAAAATCCTGCTGACCAAAAAATCCGATCTGTTTGAAGATGTTTACGGCATGAAAATAGTTTTAGAGTAGCAAATAGAAAATTTCAGGAGTATCAGCGCGGTGAGTGACTTTCTCAATAAAAAATATTTTGTTTCCCGTGAATTAAGCTGGCTGGAATTCAATGCCAGGGTGCTGGATGAAGCCGGCGACGTCGGCAATCCGCTGCTGGAAAGGCTCAAGTTCATCGCCATATTCAGCAATAATCTTGATGAGTTTTTCATGATCAGGGTTGCCGGCTTGCGGCAATTATCGGGCTCAAAAACATTGCAGACCGACTGTTCCGGGCTGGACCCTGCGGCGCAGATCAAGGCCGTCAAGAAAAGGCTCAAGAGCCTGATTGAGCGCAAGTATCGTTATCTGTTGCAGGAAATCCTGCCGGAACTGGAAGAAAAAGGGATTCAAATTGTCAGTGCGGAACAGTTGACGAGCGAACAGCGGGTATTTTTGAAGGAATATTTTCTCAATCAGGTGTTCCCGGTGCTTACCCCGTTTGCGGTTGATCCCAGCCATCCGTTTCCGATCCTTAACAGCGGAGCGATTGAAATTGCCGTCAGCCTGAGCCGGGACGATTCCGGAAAAGTGATGCATGCGTTTGTCGAAGTCCCGATGCTGCTGCCGCGTTTTATCCGGATCAATTCCTCGTCTAAAAATAAGCAGCAGTATGTTCTGCTGGAAGACTTGATTATGGAGCATATCCAGTTCCTGTTCAGCAACTGTACCATACACGAAATCATTCCCTTCCGGATTACCCGCGACATGGATTTTTCCATTGAGGAAGAAGGGGTTGCCGACCTGATGCAGTACATGAAAAAAGAACTGCGTCACCGCAAGAGCCGGGAACCGATCCGGCTAGAACTGCCCAAAGGGAGCCGCGGCAAGCTGGCGGAATGGCTGATGGATCAATTTCAACTGGATGATGATTTGAAGTATAATGTGCCGATGCCGCTGAATCCGGCCGCGTTCTTTGAATTTATCGGCAAGGTCAACCGCCCCGACCTGATGAATCAGCCGTGGCCGCCATTGCCGGTTCCTGAATTTTCCAACGGCGGCGGCTCGATGTTTGATGTGATTGACCGGGATGAATGCGTGATGGACGCGGTGCCTTTCCAGAGCTTTGATCCGGTCGTCAAACTGCTGAATGAAGCAGCCGACGATCCGGATGTGCTGGCGATAAAACAGACGCTCTACCGGGTCAGCGGCGATTCCCCGGTGATAAAAGCGTTGCAGCGCGCCGCTGAAAACGGCAAGCAGGTGACAGTCATCCTGGAACTGAAAGCCCGGTTTGATGAGGACAATAATATCAACTGGGCGGTTAAGCTTGAAGAATCAGGCGCGCATGTCATCTACGGCATCGCCGGGTTCAAAATACACTGCAAGGCGCTGCTGATCGTCAAGCGGACCAAGGATATGCGGATCAAGCGGTATGTCCATCTGGCGACCGGCAATTACAACGATAAGACCGCAAAACTTTATACCGATATCGGCATGTTTATGTGCGATCCGGAAATCTGTCTGGAAGTATCTTCGCTGTTCAATGTAATGACCGGCTATTCTTCGCCGCTGAACACCTGGAACCGGATCGCGGTGGCGCCGTTCTCCCTGAGAGAAAGATTCGTTGAACTGATTGACCGGGAGGCCAGAGTTTCGACCAGAAACAATCCCGGCCGCATCATCGCCAAAATGAATTCGCTGGTCGATCCGGAGATTATCGCGCACCTCTACCGCGCGGCGACGGCGGGGGTTAAGGTTGACCTGATTATCCGCGGCATCTGCTGCCTGAAGCCCGGCATCGGCACCGCCAATATCAATGTCATCAGCATTGTTGACCGCTATCTTGAGCACAGCCGGGTTTTTTATTTCAGGAATTGCGGCGAAGAGGAATATTATCTTTCCAGCGCCGACTGGATGCCCAGAAACCTGGATCACCGGATTGAAATCATGTTCCCCGTGGAAAAGGAAAGCGTCAGGAAAGTCATCCGGCAGATGCTGGAAATCCAGCTAAAAGACAAGCGCAAATCCCGGCACATGCTTCCAACCGGCGCTTATACCCGGACATTCAATAAAGTCAAGGACAAC
>TBL_comb47_HYPODRAFT_10006675_pt1 | contig 12399 bp, 15 predicted proteins | sample TroBogypolimnion_40_FD_10682 | JGI IMG/M metagenome (IMG submission 10682)
TGGCCCCTAAATATACTCTTTACTCTTTTGGCTCTTGCAGCCACACTATACTTTATAGATAACGGTCATTTTGTAACTGCTGGAATCGTATTTTTGATAGGTGGGAGTTCTGTTGAATTTTGGTGGCCCGCCATTATTTTCGGTGTAGCTGTTTGGGCCTACTGTAAACAACCCTCTTGGAGTGCTGCTATTGTAGCGATTTTGGCTTGTTCAGCTTTGTGGGTTATCAATCGTAATATGTGGGCCGTGGTCGCATTACCCTTGATATTGGCCACGCCTTCAATTGAAGTGAAATTCCCACGTTGTCGTTATGGTTTTTATATTTTTTACCCGGCTCACCTGGCTATCATATTGCTGCTAAAAAAAACGTTGTTCCTCGTTTAGTTTTCAATTTCCAAAACCTTTAATTACATAATACGTTGTTTATTTTCAAATAATTATAAATCTCTTTTGCAACGTTATCCCCTTGCACGCTCGGCCATGAATCCGGCCTTTCTATAAGGTTATCTCTATGAGACAACGAGTGTTGGCTTTCATAGTGCATCGGTTTTTCGTTTTCATTGTACTCAAAACCACCATATTTATAATATTTACCGGTTAAAATATTTATATTATATGCAGTGCTATCTGATTTATATCTATTTTCAACCATGACATTGTACTCAATCAATACTTGGACATGGCATGTTGATTCATATCGTCCTCTATCAAAACTATTTATATGCAAAATTCCATCTTTAATGACTATGTTTGCCACCGCATCATTCTGAGCACTTACAGACAATACCGTAAACATAAAGTTGATAGTGATTGCAGTAAATAAAATGATTTTTATACGGCTAAATTTCTCTTTGATCATTCACAGAGTCCTTATTCTCAAATTTACGGCGGGAACGTCGCTCTGCTCCGGGCCTAATTCCTTTTCCTTATGAATTTTATGTCAAAAGAATTTGTCAATTTCGATCTTTTGGAGATTCCAAAATCAGAACAATTCCGGCTTTCTTTCCGGTTTGCAGAGATTAAAAGAGAACCTGACTGAGAGATTCGGTTCATTTCTTACCGAAGTCGAATCGATTGCATAAATGTCAATAAAGCAATCTGTGGGGCCTTAGCCTGGTCTATTTGATTGACCGTTCTTTTCGCTAATCAAAATACCATGTTTTCCCAATCCGGAAAGATCTCCAAAAGCATTTTGCATAACCGTAACATTTAGTAAATAATGAATGGTCTGGAGAAGGATGCAATTCATAATAAACTTTTAACTGGCCAGAAGGACAGCCAGATTCTGATGGGAAAATTGATTTCCCAGTGTCTTTGTCTGTTTTTATTTCACATCCTTCTTTTTGATGCCAGTTTATCCTAGAATTACCATCTAAATTCCCATAAAAACTCTCATCAAATCCGTTAACCTTTAACTTGCCATCATCATTCTGAGTGTTAATTGAGTCGTAATTATAATATGGTATTTTTATATCATGTCTGTAATATTCAAATTGATCATCTACCTTAATGCCATTTACATAATTGTATTCATATTTTTTTAAATAAATCGAACCATTAGAACCATCATAGTAACCAATAGCTTTTCCATCTAGGATACCATTTTTGACGTTCCACTCATACTTTACAGCTCCAGATTGATAATAAGAAATTAAAACTCCTGTATATAATTTTTCATTACAAAACATTAGTTTATTTTTAATAATAATATCGCTTTCTATAGCAACATTCTCATGTTCTATCGATTTATTATTAAAACCAATTGATTTTTCCTGTTGACTCTTATCATGCTCATGAGCTGATACTGTCTGAATTGTGGCAAAGCCGAATAGCACTAAAAAGAATACGAGAACACACTGTTTTCTATAAGCATCCATGAGATTTCAACTAGCTAATGAGTCGGTGAGCACAGTAGTCATTAAAGGCTTTATACCGCGACTATGTCGTGTTTCAGAAGATTTGAATAATCCTGCGCAAGTAGCCTTCGATGCACAGATGTTGCATTGTTCTAGAAATATATTTTTGAAATCTGAGATACTTTGCCGAGCAAATGGATGNAATGCTGGTTTCAAAACGCAAAGTTGGAGATTGAAGATCGAAACGGCCATTTGGCGATAGTGAAGATACCGCACNGCTGCCTCTAGTTCATCTTGATAATCTACAGGATCGATCCACAGTAGATCCCAGTTGTTTTTTACGTATCCCATATTTTCGAGTCCCATTAATGCGACATGGTTCACGAACGGGAAATTTCGATAAATAAATTCCACCAGAGGTAACAGACGCGGTATTGTCTGCTTATGTAAGACAACCCGAATTTCTACGGGTAGCTGGTAACGAGCTAGATTGTGTAAACCTTTGACTGTTTCGGCGAACGCGCCTTTAGCTTGAACGATATAATCATGCAGCGGTGCAACATCCGAATAAACGGGAATCGCGCAGAGAAGTTTCAAGTCAGGTATTGCGGCGATTTTTTGAACATATCCTTCTTCAGCGAATTGCCGACCGTTGGTCAGCATGTAGAACTCAGTTGAAGGCAAACTGAGTGTAGCTTTCTTTAAGACGTCTATAAGTCCGTATCCAAGAAGAGTCGGCTCGCCTCCAGTAATGCACAGCCTTTCTAGATCGGTATCAAGAAGGTCTATGAATCGCAGATGGCTCTCAATCCAGCCGGAATCTTCGGACTCTGTTGGAGGCTGTGGACACATGATGCAATTATTATTACATCTTCCGGTCGCGAACAGCGTATTGTGGCGCGATTCCGGTCTATAAACGACGTGCACGAAACCGTTTCTCTCAACTGAAAGAATGTACCCAGGTTTGAGAAGTTCCATGTTATCGAAGCCGCCTATCCATGGCGCGGTGATTTTCTCTGGCTCTGGAAGCTGTTCTGTTAAAATTCCGGCGTAGCCGCTACAGTCGAGCTCGGAATCGACAGCCTCAACAAATAAAAAATAATCTTCGCGTTTTTCTGCAACAGGAGCGTTCGTGATTTTAGCAACAAGCCGATTGTTTACTCCAATGGCTCTTACTTTCGTATGTAGCTTCAATGGCAATATCCCGGATCATCCATTTGGTTTACGTCTCTACGTGTAATCCAGGCCCATAAGATCCGATCCAGGTCTGTGTCATGCTTAGCAGCGGTGACTAATTCGAAAACATACTTGAGTATAAACATATTTTTCTTACAGAAATCGCTAGTTGGTCTGTGACCGTAGAAATCACGCTGCGTTGCATAGTGTCGAACAGGGTCTGCGCCGCAGTAGATGTGATACGCGCAGTCGGAACACCCGGCTAAAGCTTCGTTACAGTTCACCAATGCGATATTCTGCATAGTCTCGCCGAAGAAGAGCTCCTCGTAACTGTTGTCGAGAACATTACCGAGCCTGAAAGATGTGTCTTCCATTTCAGCAAGCATTCTGGACTCATCCGACGCATATACGTCTCCGTCGTAATTATAGACGACTACGCCGAGACCTGCTCCAGCTGGTGATTGGAGGTCAACAAATCCGACAGGCCATGGTGTCAAAATTTTTGTAAGTAAAAGTGTCGCGTACGATTCCGAGAAGGTCTGACCGTCACGATTAACCTGCAAAATATAAGAAAGCATTTCTTTGTAGAACGAATTGAATTCAGCAATTGAATATCCTACCGCTTGCTTAGCTTTTATTGCGTAACCGAAGGGATTAAGCTCTCTAACGAATACTGACCGCAATCCGAGAGCAAGGTATTCATCGACTATCTCTTTTGGATATTTGAGGCTTTCTCTCGATGTCGTCATGAGAGCAGAGACTGCGCTCATACCTAGTGCTTCTTGAGTTCGACGGATATTCCTCGTAACGATTGAATAGGAATCTGAGCTGGCAATCGGACGGTTTTTATTATGTAGGTTTGCGGGGCCGTCTAATGAAGTTGAGATCTGCACGTTGTGATCTCTGCAGAAAGCTAAATATTCATCTGTCAACAACGTCAGGTTTGTGCAAATCACATAAGAGATTTGTTTGCCGATAGTTTTATTCTGCTCTTCAGAATACAGTACGCCTTCTTTCACAAGATCGAACCGCAATAGAGATTCACCTCCCTGAAACTCCATTGTCACGGCCGGTGCCGGATTATGAAGCATCAGGTCAATTGACTTGTGCAATACTTCTAGACTCATGTCTGAGCCTTCACCTGCCGTTTCGTTATGCCGTGAGACCTGGCAGTACTGACATGCTTGATTACATCGAATGGTCGTTACAAAGATATGCAACTTAGTGAAGCCATCCATGAAAGCTTTTTTTGTGCGGTACTTTGAGGCGAGCAATTCTTCCGACGTTCCTTTGTCATAGGAATCTAACAGGAACTGCTTGGCCTTGAGGTTCCAATACTGTTCGCTGTTGGCTGTAAGCTGCTTCTTTGTGAAAGCTTCAAAGGCTGCTTTTGGTAATAGCAGATGTTCGCCGGACAGATTTACAATCAGATACTCGCCGGTCTCCAGCCGTGTAAAATCAAAAGGCAAAAGCCGATATCCAGGTTCTGGAAGAAATGCGTCCAAAGACATGAACTTTGTCATGCTTCATTCCTCCGTCTTTATTTGACAGGCTAAGTCGAGCAGGTAATTCCAGAATTCGAGAATGATTTGATGGCTGTTGTCTTGATACTTCGTCTTGACTGTTACCGTCAATTTAGGTAGGTGGCTGCTGGTTGCGTCGATGGAAAAGTCGCAATAGCTACGATATGCCATTCGTGCATCGACGACTGCTTTTTTTGGATAGAGTGTGTTATCGAGGAAACGAGCGTGAGCTTTCAGCATCACTCATGCCTTAGGCTGTGGATGACCTTCAAAGAACGCTTTCTTTACTAAAGTGTCTCTGAGTACCGAAGTCTCTGTTTGTACAAATTGGCGAACTTCTTGATCAATTAGCTGGTTGCCGAACTTCCGACAGGCGGTTTCCAGCAAATTGAGGCTGGACTCAGATAGCTCTTTCAGCCTCAATTCGGCGATAAGTCTTACCTCGGGATCTTTTTTATCTCGTGTAAGGTAAATGTAGTACTCGTCTGTTAACCAGTATGCGGTCTTCAGGATTGAAGCTTCGCTGAAGACCCGAGTGTCAACGCAAATTGTTGCGTATTCACCAAGATCATCCAGCGAGTATTCAATTCCTCCGGTATCGGACATTAATATCGGCTGGAAACATGTGAGGCGTGCGACGCGTGTGACTCGTGAGAAGCGTGTGATTCATGCGCAGCAGTTCTGCCCAATTCCCCAGAGGAAGATGTGAGCACTAATGCGCCGATCTGCGAACCTTGTTCTACGGGTGCTCCGTATTGGAGACCGGTAAGTGCTGCTGCGGAATTTGCTGGCAAGGCTGCGCCGCCGACAATAAGTCCGGCGGTCAAGACCGCGCTCGCGATTACTTTTTTGATGCTCTTGCCACTAACCAAGCCGGTCAATGTTTTTTTAACTTTAGGCAAATTAAACATTTAGCTTCCTCCTTATTTGTGACTTTGGACGGAAAATTGCTATAAAACAGAACCGAATGACAATTCCAGGCGATCTTAAATATTGAATACTGCATATATGCGCTGTTGTCAATGTTACAAAAGTTGTGCATGCCGCTAATCTTACATGACTTTTTGGCTCTCTCATACGGAAGGCATTGCAAGCATTGAGGTACGCCTGAAGTCTGCTACCGCGTTGTGGTACTTGTTTGGCCTCACGACTAAAAGCGATTTCTTCGCTACCGACTTGGACATTAAGAATTCCAGCTATTTCTGGCTATCTGCTACGCAAGTATTGTAGTCATATAGCTGTCTAAAATACTCTTCGCAGCCTTCATTGAATGACTCTGAATTTCCGTCGCAATCTCCTCCGTTTTCCATGGCCCAATTAAAACCGGCGTTATGACCTCCTCCGTCATTGTAAGGATTTTGGGGCGTCATGCAGTTTTCCATCTTTTTTGATGTTGGTGCTGAGTCGCTGGTGTTGTAGGAGAAAGCGGTCAATACGGTCGTGATAATGACGAATATTATCGTTTTCATTCTGTGCGTGTATCCCCCGTTTGTGCAAGTAAAGATGCGGTGAAGGCTTCAGCTGCAATTTCACATTGTCTTGGTGTCATGTTATAGAAGTGGTAGCTGAGATGCCGGACGCCTCAGTTAGATTTCTATATCTTTTCCCTTTTGTTCTGGCGAGGAATGTTCCGCGCCTTCCTTTTGCCCTAGTGCCTGTGCTCGCGGCTTAACTTCTGCACCTGGTTGTTTTGTGAATTTTTGAATTAATGCCAATTTAATTTGGTGTCGTTCTGTTTCAATACTAGGCATACCCGCTACAAAGCCTCTAATGCTCGCAGCAAGTGATTTGTCGTCTATAGACATGCCCTGGCCTTTCAACCTTTCTTCGCTTCCAGGAGCGCTAGAATTGCCAATTCCCGACCGTCGCATTTTAGAATCGGTGGCTCGCTCTCGTCCCAAACTATTAAATGCATTCTCCCGCAAAAGCATTTCAGAAGCTTGTTCGTGCTGAACCATATTGATGCTGGACAAGTTTCGCATGCTGGTGATGGTTCCGGGCGATCTTCTGCATCCAGATTTTCCAAGGTTGGACTGATATATAGCGGCTGCTCGTTGTCCTGTTTTGGTTCGTTCTGTGTCGAGGTGGTTATAATTTGGTCTGACATTGTGCGCTTCCTTTTGATTGAAAGTAATTTTCGGTTTATTTTTTTCCAAAGAATCGGCAACTATTAACCATTTCCCCCGGATTATTTGTTGTTTCTTTTGAATTGCATCTTCCCATGGTTTTAGTGAACTAGGTGAACCTTTCGCCTCACTTAAAATCTCTTCCACGACTTTTTTAATTTTTTCTTTTTGAACTTCAGGTACACGCGGCTTGTGTGTTTTATCACCTTGTGTGATATGCTTAATTACGTTTGCTATGGCCTTTTTTACCACCCCTCGACTACATCGAGGTGTGGCCTCCGCATCCACGCCTTGGCTTCGCAATTTTTCCGCAAATTCATCTCGCCATCTTTGCAAATCATCTTTTCGTGGATTTAATCGTTTACCATCAAATCCTTCACACTTAACTGTTAAATGGCAATGTGGTTGCGGCGTGTCAGTGTGCAAGACAAAAGCATATTCATGATTTTTACCAAAATTTGCTTTGGCAAATTGTCGTGTCGCATTTTTTACCGACTCAGGATCAACCGTTTCTGGCATAGAAAGCACCATGTGCATGGTATCTCGTTGGTCTTTATGTCTTCTGTTATTGTTAAAATCTTTTTTCCAATCTTCGAATAATTCATTAACTTCTCTTTTCCCTTCAAAAATTTCCCCTCTATCGTTTTCCATTTCGATATTGCCATTTCTGGTGATGTAATCCAAGTGCGCTTTAACATGCTGCGCTCCCTTGCCAAAGCTGGTTATTTTAACCATGACTTCTGAGGCACCACCGGTAACTCTTTTTGCTGTTGCTCGTAGTTTTTTTGTATTATTCGCCTTACGCTTAACCTTGCCTTGATTCAAGGCTTCGCCAATGGACTCGATTAAGGTCATTAATCAGCCTCCCATACGTTTTGACTAGCTCTAATTAAGCCTTGAATTGCTGCTCTATTTTCAAGAATTTCATGCCGTAATTCAGTAAGCTTTTCAAGTCTAACTGCTTCCGTTTTATAAAAAGCTTCGTTCAAGGTCCGAGCTATTTGATTTATATTTCTTCCTATTGCCGCAAGCTCCCAATTGCTTGATCGTAAAACGGCTAATTCTTTTTTTGTCATTACCGGAAGGCCGGTAAGATTAGATTGTATCAAGGCTGCTACCCACCGGCTTAAAGCCATACCTTTTGATTTAGCTTTATTTTTTGTTGCCTCTATCAAAAATAGGGGCAGGTTAACTTTCACATGCTTAAACTCAGCTTTAGTCAAGTCTGGCTTGACAGTTTCTTGATTCACATCTTTCTCTTGGTCAAGAATTTTTTGGATAGTTACCCTGTAAAATTCTGACTCAGACAAACCTTTTGATTTTGCTAGATTGTGAAAACGTATTTTTGTTTCGTGGTCAACGAGTGTTTTAAGTACCGGCATGATGAAACCAGAAGGTTGAATTATTATTTAGAAAAACGTTACTTAATTGTGACGCAAGCCGCAATAAAAAGAAGGGGAGGGAGGGGGTACCTGGTACATTTGTACCAGATTGGGGCATCGAATGCCTATCCTGCCCTAGATACCCTCCCCCTCTTTCTTTTGATCTGTTCGGTTGTTGTTCGGTTGTGTTTTGAATGAATTTTGATAGCGAATTGATTTTTAATGGTTGAATTAAGGTTTTGAAAGAATGCGTTTTAATAGTTGTTTAGTTGCATTTTAGAGGTTGATATTTAGAAATCAAAGACTTATGATAAATAATCATGGATAAAGAAAACACAAAAAAACTACTTCTTTCTCTACTTTCAGAAAGAAAAAAAAGAACAAAAATTTCTCAAATTAGAGAAGTATTTGACGAGATAGAAACAGCCTTATCTGGTGGGATATCACGCGCAACTGTGGTTGAAAAACTAAATGAAGCTGGTATTGATATTGGTTTAAATTCTTTCGTTTCTGCCCTTCATATTATTCGTAAGGAAAAAAATCTGATAAAAAAAACTAATCGTCAACCCACGCCAATAGAACCAGCAGAAGATAAAGAGATTATACCTGAGAATATTATATCTTCTGGAAAACAAATACCAATTTCAGAAATCAAGAATCAGCAGGTGGATATTGCGGGTTTAGCACGTTCTTTTAAAAAATTTTCCAAAGAGGAAAAACAGGATGGAAGATAATAATTTAAAAGCAAAAATAGTAATTTTAAATTTTTCCGGTAATGTTGGAAAAACCACTATAGCCAGTCATTTACTTGTCCCTAGAATGGAAAAAAACATACCCTTGTTTTCAATAGAGACTATAAACTCTGGTATATCCGACAATGGTGTGGAAGCTGAACAAATAAAAGGAAAAAAATTCAGAGAATTAACAGATAATCTTATGATGCTGGATTCCGCTATTGTTGACGTTGGCTCATCTAACGTTGAAGACTTTATGGAACATATGCGGCGATATGAAGGTTCTCACGAAGAATTTGATTATTTTTTAGTTCCAGTGGTCAAAGAACAAAAAGTTCAAATTGATACAATCAACACAATTCGCGCCTTAAACCAAGTTGGAGTTGATAAAAATAGAATTTTTGTCGTTTTCAATAAATTAGAAACAGACGAAACAATAGATAATGAATTTCCAGCAATCTCTATGATTGAGAAAAAAGAAAAAATGTTCACCTTGAAACCAGAAGCTATAATTTATGAAAATGAGGTTTATGAACAATTAAAATCTGTCGGTAAAAGCCTGGGGAAATTAAATGAAGACACCGTGGATTATCGTCAAAAGCTTCGTGAAACAACAGATGAAGAAGAAAAATATCATTGTATTCAAATGGTGGCACTTAAAAGGCTCGCTATAACAGCAAACAGAAATCTCGATAATGTGTACCAAGCTCTATTTAATTAATAAATTAGGTGAAAATCATGGCAATTGAAATAGATATCGAAACAACACTCGAAAAAATGAAAAGCATGCCTCCAATTACCGACAAGAAAATAGCCACAAAACAGGAGGCAGTTAAATTGCTAAAACCTGGGATCGACGCTATGAAAAAAAATAATTATTCTTTTGAAGAAATTTCAAAATTTTTAAGTGAAAATGGTTTAAAAATATCTCCTGCAACACTAAAAAATTATTTGCAGAAAAAACCAAGGACGCCTAAAGCACCCAAGACTGAAGGATAATAAATTTCACAATTATGGATGAAAAAAGATCACCTCGGACAGCAAAAGAGGCTTTGATTGCCGAAATGATTGGGGATATGGATAATATTATCTCTCGTCTTGAATCAATCCCTTCCCTTTTGGAATCTTCAGAAGATAAATTAATTAACACCGTCGAGGTTTTAGACGAAGCTGGACACCGTTACAAAAAAACCATTATTACATTTACTGAGCAAGCAAAGAAGGATTTGCAAGATTTTTTTGATCTAAAAAACAATGCCGTTCTGTCAAAAACAGTAGAAGAGCAACGGGCTATTATTCAAACAATTGCGAATGATATATTTCAAGTTGAAATAGCGGATCGTGCATCAAAAATTAACACCTTTTCTTATCGGTCACTATCAACAAGAATTGTAGACCTTTTTTTTACTTCGCTAGGTACTGCTATTTTTATGTCCATTTTTTTATATTTTTTAAAACTTCACAAATGATAATAAAAAAATTAATATCAGGAGGTCAAATCGCCACTTTCAATTACATCCTTTTTTATATTGGAGTGTCCCACTGTGGCTAATTTTATACTCATTATTTCCTTATCACCCGCTCCTAATATTTCCTAGCTATCGCTACTGCTTTCTGGCACGCGCTTGATCCGGTTTTTCCCTATTGAGGGGTGAAGGTGTTCATGTCTCTTCGACCAGGGCGATCCGGCCTATCGTTTCTCTTTCCCTCTTGCCTGGTTCAGTAACTACTCTACGCTAACTTTGTTACGCTAACCGGGAAACTGACCCCGGACCCCATTTCTTATCCTTAGAAGCTCTAAACAGCACCCTCCTTAGATATTTACCTTCTGTTGTGCCCTTTGGCCCGTTCTGTCAAAAATTGTTTTCACCTGTTATCCTGGCCCATATATAAGGCTATCGCTTAAATGCGTATTTAGATTTTTTCCGGCCTTGAAAAACATCAAATTTTTTGAAGTCCTAAAAGAGACTAAAGAATACTAAAAACAGACTAAAACAGACTAATGGAGTTGTGGTTCAGCCATCAGCAAGGATCTACAAGGTTTTGCAGGGGCAATTAACACCGATTCAGGGGTAATTAACACTGATTCAGGGGCAATTAACACCGATTCAGGGGCAATCAACACCGATTCAGGGGCAATTAACACCGATGGTGTTTTTTATGTTATATTTTTTATCAATATAAGTAAAATTATGTGTTTTTTTGATTATTATCATTTAGTTGGAATACTTTCAGGGGCAATAAACACCAAAATGCCTTCGAGAGACAAACATCCAAAGATATAGGGATATAACCATTTTAGGTTCTCTCTCAAATAGTGCTTTTACAATGATTTTTAATAGATTGTTGACCGTTCCAGGGGCAATTAACACCATTTTTTAATAAAAAAAAGGGTTTAATTTATTTCATTTGTAAAAATAAGAAATAAAAAAAACCCTTTTATAATATATNATTACCCNAAATATAGGGGCAATTGACACCAGTTTTTACCTGTAAATATAGACTAGATCATTCCTATCTATTTTCCATCTTTTTATATGTTTNTGTTTCTGTAATTCTGCNAAAGCCTTCCNAATCACTTTTCTGANTTCAAACATNTGTTGTTCNACNTTAACATTAATAGCATGACACAAGGTCATTAAACCAAAAGGTACNCCACCNCCANTGTGTGTTTCTAAAAATCGATANAGGGCTTTTGCTGTATCTCCTTTTATTTTAGACCTTTTATTTACATCAATNCCAGTTGTTAAATTTGCTCCATATAAAGCTAGAAAATAAGGGTTAACATGAATCACTACATTTGTAGATTTTGTTTCTTGGTAAACGTTTGAAATCATCGCTCCGGTAATTGACATAGTAACTTTATGACTCTCACCCTCTTTGTCACTAAAAAGGTTTGTATCAACAACAGCTTTTGTTAGTCGTTTTAAGCAATCAGATATAGCTGAATATTGACTTGAACCCCTAGTCACTCCCATATTCTCACATATTTCAGCATAATCAGTGTTAATCACCACATTTTTATTCTTTTTCACCAAAATTAATATTGCTAACAATACTGATTCGTCCTGAATGCTAAGTTTTGGACCGCTAATTACAATGTTTCCCCATCTGTTCTTTATTTCAAAATCTTTATACAATGGTCTGGTTTTCATCTCCCCCCTACTCATTGGATAAAAGGGTGATGTTCGAGCTATAGACGTTGGCAAAAAGGCTAATTTTAGTTGTTCAGGTTTTCCGGTTACTTCGGCAACATGCTTTGTAACAGCGTCCACGGTTTCAGCAATATGCTGATATCCTTTTGCTCTGAATTCCTCCCACGAAATAACATCTTGAAAAGCCACAAACCATTTTTGGAAATAAGTTTTTTCTGAGTCGGGAATTGTAGGTAAGATTAATTCAAATTCTTTTATTTCCATATTTGTTTGAATTTTTGAGTTCAATACTTTAATAGCATCTTCAGCCATGATTCACTCCTGTTCAGTGTTTTATGGTTAGGTGTTGGCCGTGGTCGCAATCCACGGTCAACACCGACTTAATCTTTTAATAATCCAGTATTATTTACTTCCCCCGCCAGAACCCTCTCGCTATTTTGATTCAAA
>TBL_comb47_HYPODRAFT_10006676_pt1 | contig 12399 bp, 8 predicted proteins | sample TroBogypolimnion_40_FD_10682 | JGI IMG/M metagenome (IMG submission 10682)
GCACCCAGTCGCTGACGGTGATGGCACCATCGCCCAGCGTCGAGCGCGGCGCGCAGTCGGCGCGTTGGAACTCGGAGGCATTGGTTGGGTAATCCAGCCCCGCCGCATAGCGACCCACGAGCACCCAATCGGTCACTGTGACCGCCTGGTCGCCATCCGGTCGCGGAGAAACATCGCCTTCGTATTGGACGGCGGCAAGCGACCCGGTGCCGCCGCTCCAGTCCGCGGGCAGGGCATCGCCTTCGGCGTCGGAAAGCTGGCGCGCGGTCGGATCATCTCCAAAACTCAGTGCCGTTGAAGTGTTGGTAGCCAGGAGCGCAGCCGCAAAGCTGAGGAGCACCACCTCCTGCGGTCCGGGAGCGAAGACCGCTTCGGTGGGCAGCGCCAAGAGCACTCCCAATCTGCCGGCGGTGAGCCGATTGGTGTTGAGCAGCAAGGTGCCCGAACGGGAGGCGCTGCCCAGAGCGGCGCCGGTAAAGGCGAGCGTGGCGGGGTCGAAGTCCAGGCTGAAGCTCAGCGCATTTTCGTTGCCGTTGGCCACCAGCAGCACCGGCACGGTCACCGTTTGGCCGGCCGCCGCATTGGTCACACTGACAACTTGGAGCGAGGCCATCGGGTAGCGGACCACCAGGACGGCATTACTGCTGGTAACTGAACCGGCAGCGTTGGCCACCGCCACAAAGTAGGTCCCGGCATTCGTCGGACCCACGTTGGAGAGCGTCAGGCTGCGGTCAGTCGCACCCGCCAAAGGGGTTCCGCCGAACCACCACTGGTAGGTCAGCGGCGCGGTGCCGCCGGCAACGACGGAAAAGACTGCAGTCCCCCCGATATCCGTGGTCTGGCTGGCAGGCTGCTGGGCGATCATCGGGGCCGAGGGTGTGGAGTTGCGGACCTGCAGCCCATTGACCTGGGTGTAGCCGGAGAGGCCGGGATGGGCGAGGATGACCACGGAGCCGCCGTTGGTAACACTCACTCCCCGATACACGACATACTGTGCCCCCTCCACCCAGTGAGGGAGGCTCCAATCAGAGTTGGTAGCCGTAGAAAGCCGACCATAGCTGGTAGGCGCCCACCACGACCTCGAAGACCGTGTTGGCGTTGTTCGCGGCGGCGTGGCCGTAAAGATAGAAGTCGTATTGGCCGGCGGAGAGGTTGGTAACCGTAACGATAGTGTCACCCGGATTGATTCCGTACAGATAAGTGCCGTACATCAGGTCGGGGCAGGAAAAAGCCCAATGCCCGCCCCCATTCTGGACCGTCAGACCGACGGTGGTAGCCGTGCCCTCGGCGGTCAGCAAGTTGGCCATTGCGCCAAACGACTGCCAGGGATCCGTGTAGTTGTTCCAAAAGTCGTTGGTGGTCAGACCGGTTGCCGCCAGTCCGACTTCCACGTTGTTGTAGGCGGCAAAGTCCACATTCCACAGCACTTGGGACAAGGCCGTGGTCACAGTGAGGGTGGCGTTGCTGCTTTGGATACTGCCAAACGCATCCGAGACCGTGACGGCATAAGTCCCTGCATCCACTGGCTGCACATTGGTGATAGTCAGGGCGCTGGCGGTAGCGCCGGTCAGGGCGACACCATTGAGCATCCACTGATAGGCCACAGGCAGAGGAGTCCCCGCCGTGACCCGAAAGGTGGCGTTGGCCCCGACGCTGACGGTTTGATTGGCCGGTTGTTGGGTGATAACCGGGGTAGTGGTCACGACCAGGGTCGCGTTGCCGCTTTGGAGGCCGCCCACGGCGTTGGTGACCGTCACCGCATAAGCGCCCGCATCCGCCGGAAGCGCGTTGGAGATGGTCAAGGCGCTGGTTGTGGCACCGGGGATTATGGCGCCGTTCAGGCTCCACTGGTAGGTCAGGGGCGGACTGCCGGCGGCCACCACCCAGAACGTCGCGTTGGCGCCCGCCGTGACTGTTTGGTTGGCCGGTGGTTGGACGATCGCCGGGGCGGCGGGGGCGGAGTTGCGAAGTTGAAGCCCATTGACCTGGGTATAGCCCGAAAGACCCGGGTGGGCGAGGATGGTCGCTGAGCCGCCTTGAGCGACACTGACCTGCCGGAATACGACATATTGCGCCCCCTCCACCCAATGGCTCAGGTTCCAATCGGAGTTGGTGGCGGTCGAGAGCCGGCCATAGCTGGCAGCGCCCACCACGACCTCGAAGACCGTGTTGGCATCGTTTGCGGCGGCGTGGCCGTAGAGATAGAGGTCATACAGACCGGCGGTGAGGTTCGTGACCGTAACGGTGGTGTCCCCCGGGTTGATCCCGTATAAGTAGGTGCCGTACATCAGGTCGGGGCTGGAGAAACTCCAGTGCCCGCCGCCATTTTGGACGGTGAGCCCGACAGTGGTGACCGTCCCGTCTGCGGTTGCCAGGTTGGCAAGGGCTCCAAACGCCTGCCAGGGAGCCGTGTAATTATTCCAAACATCGCTCGGGCCCAAACCAGTGGCCGCTGGCCCAACCTCGACCTGGTTGTAGGCAGCGAAGTCCACGTTCCAGATCACCTGAGGCGGTGAGGTAGTCACCGCGATGAGGGCGTTGCTGCTCTGGACCCCGCCGACTGGATTGGAGACCGTCACAGCATAGGCGCCCGCATCGGTCGCTTGCACGTTCGTGAGACACAGGGCACTGGCCGTCGCCCCGGAAAGGTCCACGCCATTCAGACTCCACTGATAGGCCAGCGGCGGAGAACCCGCGGCCAACACCCAAAGGGTGGCGTTGGCCCCCGCTGCGACCGTTTGGCCGGCTGGTTGCCGAACAATCTCCGGGGCCATGACACCGGATTTGCGAATCTGAAGTCCGTTGACCTGGGTGTAGCCGGAGAGACCCGGATGGGCGAGGATTTTCACCGGGACACCTTCAGCCACACTCACTTGGCGATAGACGACATACTGCGCTCCTTCGACCCAGTAAGTCAGGCTCCAGTCGGAGTTGGTGGCGGTGGAGAGAAGTCCGTAACTGGTTGCGCCCACCTCAACTTCGAAAACGGTGTTGGCATTATTAGCGGCGGCATGGCCATAAAGATAGAAGTCGTATTGGCCACCGGGGAGGTTGGTTATAGTGACGATCGTGTCGCCTGGATCAATGGCGTACAGGTAAGTGCTATACATGAGGTCGGGGTAGGAAAAAGCCCAATGCCCGCCGCCATTCTGGACGGTCAATCCGACGGTCGTGGCCGAGCCATCGGCGGACACGAGGTTACCGAGGGCACCAAACGGCTGCCAGGGCGCCGTGTAGTTGTTCCAATAGTCATTGGTGGTGAGACCGGTCGCCGCCGGTCCAACCTCGACGTGGTTGTAGGCGGCAAAGTCCACGTTCCACAATACCCCTGGCGAAACCGTGGTGACCGTGAGGGTGGCGCTGCCACTCTGGATGCCACCGAACGCGTTGGTGACCGTCACGGCATAAGTTCCCACGTCCGTCGACTGCGCCTGGGCGATGGTCAACGCGCTGGTGGTCGCGCCGGCGACGGGGGCGCCGTTCCAACTCCATTGATAGGCCAGGGGCGGGCTGCCGCCAGCCAGCACCCAAAACGTGGCACTGGCCCCAGCCGTCACGGTTTGACTGGCCGGCTGCTGAATAATCGCCGGGGCAGCGCTCACAGTCAGGGTAGCATTGCTGCTCTGAATGCTGCCCACCGCGTTGGTGACTGTCACCGCATAGGCGCCCGCATCGCTGGTCTGCACGTTCGTGAGGGCCAGCGTGCTGGCGGTCGCACCGGCAAGGCTCGCCCCGTTCAGGCTCCACTGGTACGCCAAGGGCGGACTGCCACCAGCCAGGACCGAAAGTGCGACCGTGTCCCCCACCGTCACGGTTTGGCTGGCCGGTTGCTGAACGATGGTTGGTACCGCGGGGCCAGATTTACGAATTTGCAACCCGTTAACCTGGGTGTAGCCGGAGAGGCCCGGGTGGGCGAGGATCGTCACCGAACCGCCCTGGCCAACGCTTACCTGGCGATAGACGACATACTGGGCGCCTTCGATCCAGTGCGCGAGGCTCCAACTGGCGTCGGTGGCCGTAGACAGCCGCCCGTAGCTGGTCCCGCCCACGATGACCTCAAAGACGGTGTTGGCGTCGTTCGCCGCGGCGTGGCCGTAAAGATAGAAGTCGTATTGGCCGGCGGGCAGGTTCGTCACGGTAACGGTGGTGTCGCCCGGATTGATCCCGTACAAGTACGTGCCGTACATGAGGTCGGAACAGGAAAACGCCCAATGTCCGCCGCCATTCTGGACTGTGAGACCGACGGTGGTGGCGGTACCATCGACGGTCAGCAGGTTGGCGAGCGCGCCAAATGACTGCCAGGGAGCCGTGTAGTTGTTCCAGAAATCGTTCGCGCCCAAGCCGGTAGCCGCCGTGCCCACCTCAACGTTGTTGTAAGCGGCGAAATCAACGTTCCACAATACCCGGGGCAGGGCCGCAGTCACCGCGAGGATAGCGTTGCTGCTCTGGATGCTGCCCAGCGGGTTAGCCACCGTGACCGCATAGGCGCCCGCGTCAGCCGACTGCACGTTCGTGAGGGTGAGCGTGCTGGCCGTCGCGGCCGGGAGGATGGCACCGTTGAAACTCCACTGGTAGGACAAGGGCGGGCTGCCGACCGCCAGGACTGAAAGGGCGGCGCCGGCCCCCACCGTCACCGTCTGGCTGGCCGGCTGCCGAACGATGGTTGGAGCCGCCGGCGCGGAGTTGAGGATCTGCAACCCATTGACCTGGGTAGCGCCCGAGCGGCCCGGGTGGGCGAGGATGGTCACCACACCGCCGCTGCCGACGCTCACCTGCCGAAACACGACAAATTGTGCCCCTTCGACCCAATGGGGCAGACTCCAATCCGAGTTGATGGCCGTAGACAGCCGCCCGTAGCTGGTCCCGCCCACGATGACCTCAAAGACGGTGTTGGCGTCGTTCGCCGCGGCGTGGCCGTAAAGATAGAAGTCGTATTGGCCGGCGGGCAGGTTGGTCAGAGTCACCGTCGTGTCTCCCGGATCGCGGGCGTAGAGGTAAGTGCTGTACATCAAGTCGGGGTAGGAAAATGCCCAATGTCCGCCGCCATTTTGGACGGTCAACCCGACCATCGTAGGCGTGCCATCGGCCAGAAGCAGGTTGCTCAGGGCTCCGAAGGGCTGCCAGGGGGCGGTGTAATTGTTCCAGAAGTCGTTTGTAGTCAGCCCGGTAGCGGCGATGCCGACCTCCACATTATTGTAGGCGGCGAAGTCCACGTTCCACAACCGACTCTGGCCGGAGCAGGTGACCACGGGTGCCAGAGCGAGCATGCAGCCGCAGACCAATGCGGATCCGACCTTTGCCATCCATCGCGAAGCCATTGTCATAGTCTCATCCTTCCTCTCTCCGCGCTGCCCGCAGCCAAGCGGTCGCAACCCTCGAATCCAGCGACCCCGGTAGCGAGCGCGCCTTTCCGTCAGAACCCAACCTACTCCCCTATCGCTACCACTCCATAGAATCAGATTTGATGACCAAGGAAAAGCCAAAATCACGCGAGCGATTGTAATCGTCAAGGCTACGTTTGGCGGGCCAATCTCCCGGCGCTGGCAGTCGGGCTATGCCGGCTGCCAACCGCGATCAGTAGGTCGCCTCTTTGACTTGCTCGATGACGTCTTTGACAATGTCGCGGGATTTCCTGCCGGCGCCGGTGGCCCGGTAATTAGCGATGACCCGGTGTTGCAGGACATGCATGGCGACCTCCCGCACGTCAGCGGTTTCGGGGGTGATGCGGCCGCTGAGGAGGGCGAGCGCCTTGGCGCCCAGGATGAGGTACTGCGAGGCGCGGGGCCCCGCCCCCCATTCGACGTAATCCCGTGCCACCTGCAAAGCGTCGGCGCCTCCCGGTCGGGTAGCCGCCGCCAGCGAAACCGCGTAGTCGATCAGGTGGTCCGACACTGGCGCAGCCAGGACCAACTGCTGGACCCGGAGCAGGTCTTCTGCGGCCACGGTGGGGGTGATCACGGGCAATTCCCGCAGGGTCGTCCGCTTGACCACCTCCCGCTCCTCCGCCCTGTCGGGATAGTCCAGATAGAGCGAGAACATGAATCGGTCGAGCTGGGCCTCAGGCAAGGGATAGGTCCCTTCCTGTTCGATGGGGTTTTGCGTGGCCACCACCAGAAACGGGTCGGGCAACGGTCGGGATTGGCCGCTGACCGTCACTTTGTGTTCTTGCATCGCTTCGAGCAGAGCGGCTTGCGTCTTGGGCGGCGTCCGGTTGATTTCATCGGCCAGGATCAAATTGGCGAAGACCGGGCCGGGCTTGTACTCGTATTCGAGCCGACGGTCCCGCTCCTGCAAGACCTCCGAGCCGATGATGTCGCTTGGCATGAGGTCGGGGGTAAATTGAATGCGTTTGAAGCTGAGTTGGAGGATCTCGGCCAACGTCCGGACGATCAACGTCTTGGCGAGGCCGGGGACGCCCACCAGGAGGCAATGGCCGCGGGCAAACAGGCTCACCAGGAGGAGTCGGACGACCCGTTCCTGCCCGACGATCACCCGGCCTAACTCGGTGCTAATCCGGCCGTAGAGTTCGCTGACTTCCTTGGGGGAAATCTCATTCATAGTGGTCAAGTATCTGGGAAGCGAATGGCTTTGACAACCCCGGATCGAAGTGGTCCGACCTCAAACGGCTGAGTTGACGTGATAGAGGAGGAAGTAAATGACGACGCCGGTAACCGACACGTACATCCAGAGCGGCCAGGTCCAGCGCGCCAACCGCCGATGCGCATCGAACCGCCCCTTGAGGGCGAGGTAGATCGTCCGTAGCGCCAGCGGCACGATGACCATGGCCAACACGGTGTGCGTCAGGAGGATAGACAAATAGATCGGGCGCAACCAGGCGGGGTTCTGAAAAACGGTCGGTCCCCGGTGCAAATAAACCGCCAGGTAGGTGTGGTAGGTGAGATAGCAGGCCAGGAATACGATCGAACTGGCGAACGCCGCGATCATGCACCGGCGGTGGGCGAGGCGATCCCCACGCCGGATGAAGTAAAAGCCCCAGGCGAGGCAGATGGCGCTCGTGGCGTTGAGGAAGGCATTGACTGCGGGCAGGGAGGAAAAACTCATCACTCGCGCTCCAATTGCCGGATAGCGGCCAGAATTCGCTGCTTGACCCGCGCCGGGTCGATACCCTCGCCGTCAGTCTCGAAGCAGGCCCGCAGCCGGGCTTGTTTGTCCACCAGCACGAAAATCGTGCTGTGGATGAAAAGGTCCTCCGGTGTTTGCCGATCGGAGGGAGCCTGCTCGAGGGCGGTCAACTTGAGCGAATCGCGCGCCAAGGCCGCCATCTCCTTTTTCGAACCGGTGAGAAACTGCCAGCGCGATCGATCAGCCCCGAACTTAGCGGCGTACGCCTTGAGAATCACCGGCGTGTCATAGCCGGGGTCGGTGGTGAGGGTCACTAACCGGGTCCGGCTGCCATTGGGGAGTGATTGTTGAAAATCCTTCATCTGGCGGGTCATCCTCGGACACGGCCCCGCGCAGCGTGTGAACACGATGTCCGCCAACCAGACCTGGCCGTGAAGGTCGGCGAGAGTCACCGCCGCCCCATCTTGGTTAGTGAGAGTAAAATCGGCGACCGGACTAATCACAGGGAGCGGTTCGGCGAAGGAACCCCGCAACCTGGCAACAGTGGAAATTACGCCCAACCCCAGGATCATCGCGCCCAGTGCCAGCCACAGCCAAAACCAGCCCTTTTTGACGGTGGTGTCTGACTTCATGCCTGGCTGGAGCTCCCCATGCAAGTGAGCGGCCACCCGCAGCCCTGCGTTCTTTCAAATCCCAAGTCGAATATCACGGATGTAGATACGCCACAACGGTCCGCTTGGCAAGGATCGCCGACAGGCTGCCGACAGGCGAGGCTGCCCCGCAACTCATCCACCTGCGCACGGGAGAAATCCAGTCCCCGCCCGCTAAATCTGCGAGTAAGCAGCCGGGGCGAGGAACCACTTGTCGATCTTGGAGACGGTATCCGCGTATTGGGGGTCATCTTTGAGTCTGACCCAAGTGGGATGTTTCCCGAACGCGTCCCAATGCCCCTGGTGAGCCTTCTGGTCCGGACCCGACGTCATGTAAGTCAGGTGCGGGAGGTTGGGGCCGATGAGAGCCTGGCCGTAGAAAATCGGGGCCAACCCGACCTCGTGCATGGTCTCGATTTCGCCCGAGTTGAACATTTCGACCTTCTTGAGGGCCTTGGACTCGCTGTGGCTCTGGTACGTGCGGAGTTCAAAGAGGCGCGATTGCTTCGCGACAGAGTAAGGCGGCAAGGCGATCCGGGGCTGGCCGGCGAAGGCGCGCATCAGCCAGCTATCGATCCGCTCGTAAGCGGCCTTGGACTTGGGCGTTTGCAGGTACGCGGCACCAGCCTGCTGGTACTCAGGGTCGGCGTTGACTCGCACCGAGGCGTGCGCATATACCTCGAGGGAAGCGTAGGGAATCAACACAAAAACCGACTGGACCTCCTTGCTGGGCTCGATTTCCTTGAAGACGCCGACCGGCCGGATGCCCAAGCGGTTGAGCGCCGGGATGGCGGCTTTTTCGAGAAAACCATCAATCAGCTCCGTGCTGGCTCCGACCTTAAGTCGATAGGCGCGCAACTCATAATACTCCTGTTTCTTGCCGGATTTATCCTCGTGATGAACCTCCTCCTTTCCGGTCGAGCAACTCAACCCAACCAAAGTGGAAGCCGCCAGTGAGGTCGTTAGAAATTCGCGTCGTTTCATGGTCTATCGTTTGCGCTCGGCGGCAGGTGGTCCGGCCGCGTTGTTTTCTGTACTGAGCCATTGAAGCCGTTTCTGGCCAGAGTGGAAACAAAAAAAGACTCCCGCAAAGCGACATGGCGCGTCTTGCCGCTAGTGGTTTTGGGCAATTCAGCCATGAACTCGACCTCGCGGGGATATTTGTAGGCGGCCACGAGGCTCTTGCAGTGCCGCTGCAACTCAACCACCAGGGCATCATCCCCTTGCACACCGGGCCTCAGGACAATGCAGGCTTTGACCACCTGTCCGCGCAACGGGTCGGGTTTGCCGATCACGGCCGCTTCGAGCACGGCCGGATGCTCGAGCAGGGCGCTTTCGACCTCGAAGGGACCAATGCGATAGCCAGAGCTCTTGATCACGTCGTCTTTGCGGCCCACGAACCAGAAGTACCCGTCCTGGTCTCGAACCGCCCTATCTCCCGTCAGGTACCACTCCCCCTGGAATTTGCGCGCGGTCTCCTCCGGGTTGAGCCAGTAGCCATGAAAGAGCCCGATGGGGCGGCGGGGGCGGACCCGCACCGCGATCTCCCCCTCGACACCGGCGGCTGTTTCGTGGTGTTCCTCATCCAAGACACCGAGCTCGAAACCGGGCGTCGCGCGGCCCATGGACCCGGGGAGAACGGGATAACCGAGGGAACGGCAGTGGCCCACCAGGAGGACGGTTTCCGTCTGGCCGTAGCCCTCGTGAAGCGTCAGACCGGTGGCAGATTGCCAGAGGTTAAACACCTCCGGGTTGAGGGGTTCGCCGGCGGTGACACAATGGCGCAGACAGGGGAAGCGGCGGCGAGAGACTTCCTGCCGGACGATCAGCCGCAGGGCGGTCGGCGGCGCGCACCAGGTAGTAATGGGGAAATGCTCGAGGGTATCCAAAGTCCGCCCGGGGTCGAACTTGCCGCGGGCATCGAGGGCGAAGACGCAAGCGCCCATTTGCCAGGGGCCGAAGAAACTGGACCACGCCGCCTTGCCCCAGCCGAGGTCGGACACGTTCCAATGAACGTCGCCGGGGTGAAGGTCCAACCACAACTGCCCGGTTAGGCGGTGGCCCAGGCCGTAGCTGGCCTGGGTATGCAGGACCATCTTGGGATCGCCGGTCGTCGCGCTGGTAAAGTAGAGCGAACCGGGATCCCCGGCCAGGGTCCGCACGCCCGACCACTCCACGGCGGTTTCCCGCAATCCTCGGTCCAGCCCCACCCAGCCGTCTTGGTCGCCACCCACCAGGAGGCGGACCCCATCGAAACCGGCGGTTTTTTCGACGCCTTCCGGCGTGGTGATCACGGCCTTGATGCGAGCGTTGGCCAGCCGGTAGGCGACCTCGCGAGTGGTGAGGAGCAAAGTGGCGGGGACGGGTACCGCGCCGAGCCGAATCAAGCCCAGCATGGAGATCCACCATTGCGGAAGGCGCGGGAGCATGAGCAAGACACGATCCCCCTGCCCCACCCCGCACGCGCTCAGGAAGCTGGCCGCCCGAGAGCTTAATGAGGCCAACTCACGAAAAGTGAACTTCCGCTCCGTTCCGGCAGCGGCATCGACCCACCACAACCCTATACCGTCCGGGTGTTGTTGCGCCCAGTAGTCCAGGACATCGGTGGCAAAATTGAAATAAAGAGGCGTTTCGGGCGCTTCAGCTTTCGCCATGTGCATGACAGGGCAAGGAATACACCGCCCGGCCCGGAAAGTAAAGAACCCGGGGCTAGAGGGCGTTTTCTCCCCGCTCCTCAGTACGGATGCGAACCGCGTCCTCGACTGGGTAAACGAACACCTTGCCATCGCCGATCTTGCCGGTATGGGCAGCCTTGACAATGGCCTCGACCGCAGCCGTAACCACGGCGTCGGGGAGGATCATCTCGATCTTGATCTTCGGCAGGAAATCAACGGTGTATTCACTGCCGCGGTAGATCTCAGTATGGCCCTTCTGGCGGCCGAAGCCTTTGACCTCGGTCACTGTCATGCCCTGGAGGCCCACCTCATGCAAGGCGTCTTTGACATCATTGAGTTTGAACGGTTTGATGATGGCTTCGATCTTTTTCATGATTCCTATTCATTGTAGGCGCTCTCGCCATGCTGAGACAAGTCCAGACCAAGGGTTTCCTCTTCTTCGCTCACCCGGAGACCGACCAGGGCATCCACCAGTTTCAACAGGGCCAGGGTGGCCACGGCCGCAAACGCCATGGTGAACAAGACCCCTTTGAGCTGGTTGAGGAACTGCGCGCCACTGCCCGCCAGCGAGACGACCACCTCACCGCGCTTCCAGGTGGACGCGATGCCGTCGTTCACCTGGGCGCTGGCCATGAAACCCAGCATGAGCATCCCCAGCGTGCTGCCCAATCCGTGGACGCCGAAAACATCCAACGAGTCGTCGTAACCAAACCGGGTCTTGAGCTTGCTGACGGCGAAATAACAGACTACCCCGGCGCTCAAACCGATGATCATCGCCGACGGCACGGACACGAAACCGGAAGCCGGGGTGATCGTCGCCAAGCCGGCCACCATGCCGGAGGCGACCCCCAGGACGCTCGGTTTGCCCTTGGTCAGCCACTCACACAGGGCCCAACTTAAGGCCGCCGCGGAGGCCGAAAAATGAGTGGCGGCAAAGGCGCTGGTGGCCAAACCACCGGCGTTGACGGCGCTGCCCGCGTTGAATCCGAACCAACCGACCCAGAGCAGGCCGGTGCCGATGAGGCTCAGCACCACGTTGTGAGGGGGCATGGGCTCGCGCGGGAAGCCCAAACGCCGGCCCAGGACCAAAGCGCACACCAAAGCCGACACGCCCGAACTGATATGCACCACCGTGCCGCCGGCAAAATCCAGGACGGGCACCTGTCCGCCGAGCGCCCAGTTGAAAAAGCCGCCCTTGCCCCAAACCATGTGCGCCAAGGGAAAATAAACGATGGTCACCCACAACAAGGTGAACAGGAGGTAGGCGCTGAATTTCATCCGCTCCGCCACGGCACCGCTGATCAGGGCGGGAGTGATGATAGCAAACATCATTTGGAAGAGCATGAAGGTCTGCGCCGGAACCGTCGGCGCATAGGCGGGGTCGGGCGTCGCGCCCACTCCTCGCAAGAGAAAATGCTGCGTCGGGTTGCCGAAAAACGCGTTACCCTCGCCAAAAGCCATACTATATCCGTAAACGACCCACACCACTGAAACCAACCCCATGAGAATCAAGCTGTGCATCATGGTGCCCAGCACGTTTTTGGGCCGCACCAAGCCGCCATAGAACAGGATGAGGCCCGGCGCCGTCATCATCAACACCAGCGCCGAGCTGACCAGCATCCAGGCATTATCGCCCGAGATGATCGGAGAAACCGCCGCCGCTTTGGCTTCCAGCCGGGCCACGCGCGTCTCCAACCCGGCTCCCGGAGCCAAGGCCCCCCTGGCCTCGACCAGGGAAAACCAGAGAAAGGCCATCAAAAAGCACCTAATCACGGAACGGGTGGATCGGTCGCGCCAGAATTTCATCGGCGGATCTCACCTGAAGCGCACCCCCGAGTCAAGACCGACCGTTCAATAAAACCATCCGCGAGTTGACTCAAATTAAAAGACACCCGGGGAGTTAAACTGGGAGGAGGCCGAGAGGGTCGTTGACTCACGGAAAAAAGACACCGGAGATCTGTGGGAATGAATATGAGTCAGGAACTAAAAAG
>TBL_comb47_HYPODRAFT_10006677_pt1 | contig 12398 bp, 10 predicted proteins | sample TroBogypolimnion_40_FD_10682 | JGI IMG/M metagenome (IMG submission 10682)
AAACCTGTCCCGTTGACAGAAGCCCGTTCTGAAGGAGAGAACAATCCGACCAACGATCCGGGGTTTGCCGGTGAAATGGGCATCTTTACGACCCCTGCCTTTCGCAAGCCGATACTCGCTCAACGGTGTCTGGTGCCTGCAGATGCCTACATCGTGGGAACAACGGATGAAAAGATTCAACGGCCCTACCTGATCTATCTTCGAAATAAGATACGGCCATTTGCCCTGGCAGGAATATGGGATGTGTGGATCAATCCAGACTCGGATGAGTCGATCTGTTCCTTTGCCATTGTGACCACCTACTCCAACAGGCTTATTGCCCGGCTGCCTTATTCCCGGATGCCAGTTATCCTGCAAAGGGAAGATGAATCTAAATGGCTCTCAGGGGGGGCTTCCCCCGAAGAACTTGCCGCCCTGATGAGACCCTATCCGGCTGAATGGATGAATGGGTTCCCCATTGCCCCCACCATCCGGAATCCTTTGGCCAATGATCCCGGACTGATCCATCCGGTCGGACCGAGAATCTTCACCGAAAGATAAGTTCCGCAAAATTTAAGGAGTTCCTTCCCCAAAATCGAAAATTGAAAGTTCAATTTCTAGAATAATCTGCCATCATTCGTGCGTATTGCTTCGTGCAGGAGGAGCCACTTCTTTCGTTCCAATCCTCCGGCATAGCCAACCAACTTCCCGTCGCTGCCTATGATCCTGTGACAAGGAATGATGATGGCGATCGGATTCTTGCCATTGGCCGTACCAACGGCACGTGTGTTCAAAACGGATCCCGATTCCAGGGCCAGATCGCGGTAGCTTTTTGTGGTGCCAAAAGGGACCTTCAACAGCAATTGCCAAACGGTTTTTTGAAATTCTGTGCCTTCCGGATCCAGGTTCAGGTCAAATTCAAAACGGGTTCCGGCAAAATATTCTTCCAACTGACGGATGGTCTTTCGCAATATTTCAGGCAGTGTCTCGGACTCCTCAATTAGTTCTTCGCTAAAGGACAAGGCCTTCAGATGCGATTCGCTGGAAACAAGTGCGAGTCTGCCCAATGGGCTTTCCATCCCTGTAAAATAACTTCTCATGATTTTTGTCCGAGGATATTGGAGAGACGATGACAAAGCTCCTTCAACCCTTCGGGGGTATCGCCGCCTGGTTGCTCGATGGTGGCCCAACTGTGGTAACCTACTTCATTGAAGGCTTTCACGATGGCGGGCCAGTTGTTGTCACCCTCCTGCAATGCCACGCCGAATCCCGCCCATTTACCCTGCTTGTCGGCTATCTTCCGGCTGTACTCCTTGATGTGGACCCGGGCAATCCGTTTTCCCAAAATTTTGATCCACTGTTCCGGCCATCCGATCACCAGTACATTTCCGCAATCGAAGTAGGAACGGACAAAACCGGAATTGAACTGATCCACGTACCTGGCCATTTCAAGCGGAGATAGCAGAAAGTTGTTCCATACATTTTCGATGGCGATGGTGATGCCCATTTTTTCTGCGAACGGAACCACACTTTGCAGTTCTGCAGCCGATCGGTCCCAACATTCATCATAGGCCACTGTTTCGCTCACCCTGCCGGGAACGAACAAGATGGTATCCGCTCCGTAAATTTTGGCATCCTCGATGGTCAGCTTCAGGGCTTCCAGTCCCTGTGCCCTAACTTTTGGATCTGGATCCGACAGCGGAAATTTTCCATGCATAGAACCGCAGACAGATGGAACGGGCAGACCGGTCAGCGCTTTGGCCTGAAGTACCTCCTCACGGTTCAGGTGGCTCATCACCTCCACCCCGTCGAAGCCGGCTGCCTTTGCCGCCTGAAATTTCTCCAGTATCGAGGTGCCAAAACCGATGTTGCCCCACATGATCCCTTTTTTGATGGATATGGAAGGAGGTGCTTCGGATTGGCCAATGCCCAAATATGGAGTGGCCAGCAATCCCAGCGAAGCAGCGACAGTTTTTCCGGCAAATTCCCTTCGTTTCATTTTGATCCTGGTTTACATTTTGAAATGGTATGCCCATTCCCATTTTCTTGTGCTTTTAATTTCCTGAGTTTACCAGCAATAGGGTTCCGGAAATTGCATGCAACGTCTCTACCGGTGCCACTCTTAACTCTCAGTTCTTCACTCTTCAATTTCTTTCTGCGCGGACGGACCGACTTTCATCATTCGTTTTCTACCATAATATTGCCGCTATGCGGCTCACATTTCTGCAATCTGTATCATTGTGGACAAAAAAATCACGTCAGACGTTGCATGCAACGTCTCTACCGGTGCCACTCTTAACTCTCAGTTCTTCACTCTTCAATTTCTTTCTGTGCGGACGGACCGACTTTCATCATTCGTTTTCTACCACAATATTGCCGCTATGCGGCTCACATTTCTGCAATCTGGATCATTGTGGACAAAAAAAATCACGTCAGACGTTGCATGCAACGTCTCTACCGGTGCCACTCTCGACTCTCAGTTCTTCACTCTTCAATTTCTTCCCCTCTCATCTTCCGGGTCTTCCTGGTCCACCTTACGACGGTACTGCTTCGATCCCGATTACAGGAATCACCTCAGGAATATTCGGTACCGGACCGAAGGCGTACGTTTTTGGTCCAAGGGATAGTCCGGAGTTGAGCATCTCCTCCCAGGTCACATCCTTGCCGGTATAGGCAGCAATCCTGCCCATCATTGTCACGAGGGTCGAATTGACCTGTGCCTCTGCATCGCTGAAACGCTTCCCGGTCCGGATGGCAGTCACCAGGTTGACGTGCTCCTGCACATAGGGATCCTTCACCTTCCAGGTCAGGTCGGTATCCCCCTCCTTGGGATAGGGATATTTCCACATCACGGTGCCATCCGGGTGGAAGAGGGTTCCGTTGCAATCGGCATAGCCATTGGTTCCCACGATAATTTCGCGTTTCAGGTTACTGCATCCGCTCACCTGACGGGCGGCACAATGGGCCTGCATGCCGTTGTCATACACATATTCCACGCTGAAAAAATCGTACTGATCGCCTGTGATCCGTCGCTGGCGACCGCCCCAGGCCATGCATTTGACAGGATTTTTCCCGATGTGCCAGTTCATGACGTCCACTTCGTGGATAAACTGCTCCACGATGTGATCGCCAGACAGCCAGCAGAAATTCTCCCAGTTTCGGAGCATGTATTCCATGTCCGTCCATTCGGGCCTTCTTTTCTTGACCCACAAAGATCCCCCGTTGCGCACCACGTGCGCACTCACGATCTGGCCAATCTCCCCGGCTGCCACCCTGCGGTGCGTTTCGACGTAATCCTTTTGAACCCGGCGAATGGTGCCGCTCACAATCGACAAACCCATCTGCTCGGCTTTTCTGGAGGAGACCAGGATGGAGCGGGCACCTACCGGATCGACGGCGCAGGGTTTCTCCATAAAAATGTGTTTACCGGCATTGACGGCAGCCTCCACATGGGCCGGCCGGAAATGGGGAGGTGTGCACAACAGCACGAGGTCGACTCCGGCATCCAAAACTTTTTGGTAACTGTCAAAACCGACGAAACATTTTTCGTCAGGAACTTCAATGTTCCGTTGTTTTTTCAACTGGGCCCGCGATTCGTTCATCTTGTCCTGAAAGACATCCCCCAAAGCCACGATCTGCAAATTCGGCCCTGCATCCACAAAATTGATGGCCGCGCCGGTACCCCTGCCGCCGCATCCAACCAATCCCGCCCGCAAAACCTTGCCATCCGGAGCTATGTCCGACATAGTACCTGCCACCGGCGCATTGGCAGAATTCTTTTCCGACCCCGAACAGGAGAGAAGCAAATTGGCTGCCCCCAAGGTTGCAACAGTTCCCAAAGCCGTGTTCGAGATGAAGTTGCGCCTGCTTACATCGTTTTTTGATTCCATGGTTAAATAGTAGTTGTTTGTTGTTTAAAAAAGTGAAAAACTAAAAGTGAAAAGTGAAAAATAATGAACTGGGAGCAATGTATGGTAGTCCAACTCTTTTCACTTATCACTTTTCACTTTTTAGCCTCATTTCACCTCCTTGATCTTCAAATTCTTGTAATGCACCTCATTGCCGTGCTCCTGCAAAAGCAAATGTCCGGCAGGATATTCGCCGAACCCAATTTCCTTCGCAAATTTGCTGGTTGCTACCAGTGCTTTCCATTCGGGTGTTCCCCGGGTATATTCGACCACTTTGGTTCCGTTTAGAAAATGGGTTACTTTTTCGCCATTCACCTCGATGCGGGCTCGGTTCCATTTGTTGATACCCTTGAAAGGTTTGGTTTTGATGGCAGGGATCAGATCATAGAGTGAGGCCAGTGTACGGTCACCATCATTACCCAGTTTTGCATCCGGATGCAACACATCGTCCAGTACCTGGTATTCACATCCAACGTTTTTATAGCCTTTGCCTTCCTTGGTGGCCTGAATGAAATATTTTATTCCGCTGTTGGCACCGGGAGTAAGCATAAAGTCAACCTCGAGAATGAAATTCCTGAATTCCTTCTCGGTGACAAGATCTCCTCCGCCTTTGTTTTCGCCGAGGTCGACAATTAATTCATTGTTCCGGATGGTCCATCCTTTTTGCGGTACGACGCCGTCTCTGTTACTTACCCAGCCATTGAAGGTTTTTCCATCCCACAGAAGTTTCCATCCCTCTTTTTGCTCCTTGGAGGAGAGGGTATTGTCCTGTTGATTTTCCTGCGGGAGCTGAGCGGCTTTCGGCTTGTTCCCGGCAGATTGGTTCATCCCTCTGGGTTGTACGGCAAATCCAAAAACTGTGAGCAGGGTCATCAAAAACACAAAACTGATTTTTTTCATTTGTTAAAATATTTAATTTGTTGGTAATAAAATGAGTATCGCGTGAGGCATTACCAAGACAACCGGGATTATACTGGAATAGGATATCTTTTCTTCCCCCCGATCACTTTTGCTCCGCTAAAATAAGCAACTTTTTTGAACCCGTTTCCGCAAACGGATGGTTTTTACGATTGATTATCACACGAATTCAACCTACTTTTGTAAAAACTATTAACGACTATGAAAAACATCCGATTTTTGATTTTTGATTTTGGATTTTCGAATATGGAAATGCAAGATCTCCGTTCATATTCAAATTTTCAGGTTTTCAAATTAACGGCAAATTTCAGCTTGGGGACAAATAGAGAACCGAAAATCAAAAATCGAAAGTTTTTCGTTTTACTTGCCTTTCTGGTAGTGGCATGCGGGAACCTCTTCGGTCAGACGTCCAACCTTTCCTACGTGGATCCAACCATTGGCAATGTGGGCATCCTCTTGCAACCCACCCGACCGACGGTTCAACTGCCCAATCAAATGGTCAGATTCTATCCTGTCAGGGCAGATTACCTCGATGACCAGATCAGCTTCTTCCCGCTCACCATCTCCTCCCACCGAAAAGGGGAGCTCTTCGGCGTGATGCCCTACCTGGGAACTCCTGAAGCAGGCATCTGGAATCAGCGCCAAACCTACGACCACGAACTGGAGATCAACCGCCCTTTCTACTATTCTACCTATTTTGTCGACAACAACATCAAAACGGAGTTCACTCCCGGGGCCAAATGCGGTTACTTCAGGTTCAGCTTTCCCGGTAAGGGGGAGAAATTCCTGGCACTCAGGGTCGTCAACCAGGGTAGCTGGGAGATGCGTGAAAAGAGGGGGGGAATGGAGGACCCGGAGACTGGGAGAACAGGAAACTCTTTTTCCGGAGTGGAGGAGTTTATGGGGATGAAGGCCTATGTCTACGGCGAGGTCAGTGAGGCCGGTCAAGCCGGAAAGCTGGACCTTCAGGTGTTGGATTCCAAAAAGAATGAGGCATCCGTCAAGGCAGGTGCCTGGATCCGTTTCGGGGAAGGAAGTCCACAGGTGATTGAACTGAAATACGCCATCTCCTTCATCAGCAGGGAGCAGGCCAAAGCCAACCTTAGGCCGAGAAATTCCCGCCTGGGATTTCAACGGAGTGAAGAAAAATGCAGAAGAAAAATGGTCCAAAGTGATGAACCAGATTCAGGTCAGGGGAGGAACGGATGCGCAGCGCCGCACATTTTACACCTCCCTCTACAGACAGTACGAGCGGATGATCAACATCAACGAGCACGGGCACTATTACAGCGCCTACGACCACCAGGTGCACGCCACATCGCGCGATTTTTTCGTCGACGACTGGATATGGGATACCTACCTGGCGATGCACCCGCTGCGATCCATCCTGCATCCTACCCTGGAGGGCGATATGCTGCAGTCCTACGTGACGATGTACGAGCAGGGAGGCTGGATGCCCCAATTCCCGCTGCTTTACAAGGATGATCCTGCCATGAACGGTTTTCACTCCAGCATTGCCCTGCTGGACGGCTACCGCAAAGGGATTCGCACCTTCGATGTGCCAAAGGCCTTCGAAGGAATGCTGAAGAATGCCACTTCAGCCACCATGCTCCCCTGGCGCAACGGACCGAAATGCGTGCTTGACAGCTTCTACCGCGACAAAGGATTCTATCCGGCGCTCTGGCCCGGACAAACGGAAACCGTCAAGCAGGTCCACGATTTTGAACGACGCGAGAGTGTGGCCATCACCCTGGCGCACAGCTACGACGACTGGGCCCTCTCGCAGATGGCGGGTGAACTGAACAGACCGGAACTAGAAACCTATTACCGCAAACAATCCCTCAACTACCGCAATCTTTACAGACCCGATAAGCGATTGATGTGGCCGAAAGACTCTGCAGGCAGATGGATCGACATGGATCCGAAATTTGACGGGGGCCCCGGCGGGCGGGATTATTACGACGAAAACAATGGCTACACCTATGCCTGGCAGGCACAACACGACCTGCACGGACTGATCGGAATCATGGGTGGCAACAGGGCCTTTACGGCTACGCTTGACCAGCTCTTCCGCGAACCGCTTGGCAGGAGTAAATTTGCCTTTTGGGCCAAATTTGCGGATGCCACCGGCATGGTGGGGCAATATTCGATGGGCAACGAACCCAGCTTCTTCATTCCTTATCTTTACAACTATTCGGGTGAACCCTGGAAAACCCAGAAACGCATTCGCTTTCTGCTCGATGTCTGGTTCAAGGACAATATCTTCGGCATTCCGGGCGATGAAGACGGGGGAGGGATGACTGCTTTCGTGGTCTTCTCCTCGATGGGATTTTATCCGGTCACGCCGGGATTGCCCCTCTACAACATCGGCTCTCCGCTCTTTGAAGAGGTGAAGATCGCGCTGGAAAACGGAAAAACCTTTACAATCAAGGCAAACGGCTGCTCCGTCAAAAACAAGTACATCCAAAGTGCCAGATTAAACGGTCAGCAACTGAATAAACCCTGGTTTACGCACGTAGCGCTTGTAAACGGCGCCTTGCTGGAACTCCGGATGGGTGAATACCCCAACAAGGCATGGGGAGCCGGTGAGGCCGATGCCCCGCCTTCCCAAGTGGAGAAATGAGAGGTAGGAGACCGAAGGACTGGGAAGGCGCGCCGTCCGCGCAGAAATATTGATAAAATAGATTGGTTGGGATCGGAAATGAAGCGAAGAGTGAAATGTGAGCAGTGGGGAACTGAGATCCCGCACAGGTTCTTCTATCCTTCATCTATTTGTAAAATAATACAACAATTTAATTAAAAAAATGTCACCCAAAACACAACCGCTTACCACCAACTGGCACGCCATTTACGTCCATTCCAGGGCAGAGAAAAAGGTGCATGCAGAACTAACGAGAAAAGGGATCGAATCCTTCCTTCCTTTGCAGCGCAGGCTTCGCCAGTGGAGTGACAGGAAGAAATGGGTAGAGATGCCTTTGATTTCCGGTTATGTTTTTGTTCACATTAGCCGGTCTGATTACGATACTGTACTTCAGATTGAAAATGTCATGCAATATGTTCGTTTCGAAGGCAAGGCTGCCATCATTCGCGAGCAGGACATTGACACATTAAAACGAATGTTGGGGCAACAGGAGTTGGAAGTCGAAATTACCCGCGACGAACTCCTGCCGGGAATGGTTGTCGAAATCACTGCCGGTCCGATGATGGGAATGAAGGGGGAACTCGTTTCCTTCCGTGGCAACAACAAAGTTGCCTTGCGAATTCTGCCTTTGGGCTTTACCATCCTGGTTGAATCGCCTGCCTCCAATTTGGCGGTAGTTAAAAGTCAAGACAGGAGGACTGACAGTTGAGATGTGGGTGACATTTCCAAATGAACGGACATAAAATGCTGATATGAAATACGTTGAAGAGGCGCAGCCCTCTTCGCATTCATTTTCCCAATTCATGCGTTTCATGCTTCACTCTCCACCTCTTACGCCATCATCTTCCTCATTCGGCCCTTCGCTCAGGGACCACTCACCTGGTCTAATAGTCCCCAAGTCAAATCGTCCTCCAGTCCTAAAGTCCTCCCCTTTTCCCAGTTTTCCACGTCCTTACTCGTGAATCTCTACCACGTATTCCGCTTCGAAGAGTTCACCTGGAGCAAGTTGGATGATGCCCTCCTTGGTTTCGAACTGTTGATCTGTATCCCATTTATCGGCAACGCCACACCAGGGTTCTATGCAGACAAAATCGCCGTTTGTTTTGGCCCAAATGCCGAGATAGGGGAAGTCTTCGAAGGAGACCGACAGGGCCTGGCTTGATTTTTTGCTTCGCAGGGTAACTTTTCTGGATTTGAGATCCTTGAAGATCAGTGCATCCTTGCTGAACAACTCATGGGTGAGCGGGATGATGCTTGAGTTCGAAAATACGGGGGCGGTCTCATCCAGTACTGTTCCGTTTTCGTGCAACAACCAGGTGGCAGAATTTTCGGGATGTTCAAATTCCAGATAGTAATCTTCATAGGATTCGTCCGGATGGATGGGACATTTGAATCCTGGATGACCTCCAAGTGAAAAAAAGAGCGGTGTGTTTCCGCTGTTGGTCACCTGATGGATCACCCTGACTTTGGTGCCATCCAACAGAAAGTCGATACTGAATTCAAAATCGAAGGGGAAAACCTTCAGCGTGTCCTTGTTGGAACCCATGCCGAAGGTAAGGGAATCCGCGGTAATGCCTGTCAGCTCCAGCTGCGGATTCTCCCGGATGAAACCGTGTTTGGTCAGGTTATAGGTTACTCCTTTCCACAGGAAGGCGTTGTCCTTCAATCCGCCAACGATGGGGAACAGGATGGGCGCCGTACTGTTCCAGATATCCGGATCGCAGCCCCACATGTATTCGATGCCTGTTTTAAGTGATTTGATGGAAGAGAGCTCTGCTCCGGGTTGCCTGACGGCAATTTCGAGTTCGGAATTTTTTGCGTAGTGAATCATTTGGATAATGTGTAATGTAATAATATGCTGATGTAAAATTATGCTAATGGTGTGTTATTCGTGGATAAGGATGGATGGTAAAGGTATGAAAATGATTTGAAAAAATCAGGTAAAGCAGCAGGAGAGTTGCGAAATGACTCACGCTACATTTTCTTTAATTCATATATAAATGGCCTTATCAATTTATTAAAACAGGTTGCACCTACGAAATTTGCATTGCATTATCATCGCTCTTACAGACATTGCTCATGCTCGCACCATTGGCCATTGGCATATTAGCACATTATCTTGCGTTCTCGACGGTTACATGAAATGCTTTTCTGTCTATTTCTCCGGCTTCAGAATAATTCAGTACATTTTCACGTTTGGCCACGCGGCAGAAGGTTTCATAGGTTCCATCCTGCCTGGCAACGANGGGGGTTCTTTTGCATTTGAGGTAGAGTACCGGGAGGGAGCACATTTCCACTCTCCTGACGATTTCGTCGTTGTCTGCCACCTTGACTGCTTCCTTGAAAAGGTCGCAGGATTGTTGAACGAAGTCATCCGAGAAGATTGCGTCTCCGGGCGTCAATCCCAGATGAATGTGTGTGTCGGGTGTGATTCTGTTGTGAAGCAGGTCGAAATACTGCCGTATGAAAATTCCGGCCCTGCCGTAATAGCCTGACATAAAATCATTGATGACCGCCTCCGTATTGCATTCCGGGTTCCAAAGCAGTTTGGAGATCAGATAAGCACGCAGTTCCGAAAACTCGCCGCCCCGGCTCTGGTAGGCGGCTTGTTCCATGATGCCGATGGCGTTATTGTCTCGGAAGGATCGGATGTTGGACTGCAGTACCCTGAAGTTGGGGTAGGGCATCACATAGTGCCCGAAATTAACTACATAGTCCCAGATGTACATGTGGGGTGCCAGAGCCGACCATCCCTTCAGATCTTCCAGGAAGGATTTGTTCTCCGGACAGGATTTAAAATCGTGGGCAAAGCAGCACTCGATGCTACAGAGACGGACCACCACATTGTTCCGCGGACGTATGTTTTTCGGCGGGGTCCGGGTATACTGGTAGGCCAGCGTCCCAATAAATTTGTCGGGAAACTCCTTCTCAACTTCCGCTGCCACCTGGTTGACAAACCAGATGATCACACCCGACTCGCCTCCATATTTTTTGGCGATTGCCTGACATTTTTCACACTGGCAGGAATTGTGCCAATCGTTCTGGGAGACGTCGTATATCAGGTACTCCGGACTTTCCTTCATCCGCTTTTTGATGCGGTCGGTGATGATTTTGAGCACATCCGGGTTGGTCAGGCAGAGCTGCGCACGTTCGAAGATTCGCTTTCCGTCGATCAGACTGTAGTATTCGGGGTGTTTTTTGTAGAATTCTGCGGGTGGCATCAGCGGGTAGAAGGTATGAACTGCCCAATAGCTCTCTATGCCACCCGGCTGTTCGCGGTAGCCCATGGCTCCGTTCATCTTGTTGCGCGTGGCCCAGGTGGGATCGAAGGCTTCGAAGTAGAAGTCATTCCGTACCCGGATACCCGGTTTTTCGGCATGATCGAACCAGACAAATTTGAGCTCCTCGCGTTTAGGAACAACCGTGACGGTGGGGGTATACCACCTGCAACCAAATTCCCTATCCAGCAATTCAAATACGCCGTACATAGTGCCACGCTGTTTCCCTCCAGTGACAAAGATGTTGGGACCTTCGTTGTAGTAGTGGAAGGACTCTTCGGCGGAGGCATTGGACTCTGAAGAGGACGGGGAGAGTGGGAGCGCGGGAGAGTGGGAGGAGGAAGGGGATTTGGAGGATGCGACAACTCCCTGAGCGTAGTAGAATGGGGTGCCGATGAAAATTTGTGGCCCTTTGTAGGTGGGATCGGCAGGAAGAAGCGGAAGTTCGACTCCGCCCATCTCCTTCAGCCAGTGCTGCAGTTCCCTGGCTGCCCAATTTTCAGATTCGGAGGCATTATTTGCGATGGTGATGCGGTAATCCGTCTTTCCATGGCTGAACAGAGCATATTCGATGCGTTTGCCTGCAGTAAATTCGATGGATTTCTTCAGCAGCTCACCGGATTTTAAACGCACCTCCAGATTGGCATGGTAAGGCTGATAGTTCTGTGAAGGAATTTTCAGCGGGGAACAAAAGGAGGTCGTGCGTTCCTCCTTCAGAATTTCTTTTCCATGAATGTCGCTGATGAGGATGGTTATCTTTTGAATCAGGTGATTCAAAACTTCAGGAAGGTAGGAGGAGACCACACTGGCGATTCCAGTTTCTCCGGCCCATACCTTGAAAAGATCGCCTCTTTCCAGGGCACTGGCGGCTGAAAAGTCGTGAAACCTTAGGCAAAATCCCCATTTATTGCCGTGTTGCTCTACCTTCAGCAGCAGGCTGTTGGTTCCCTTTTTAAGCAGAACGGGAATCAGATCACCGTCTATCTTTACTCCCCTCTGACCGGGGTAATCGAAGACTGAAACCCCGTTTACAAAGAGTTGTGCCCCGTCGTTGGAGCCCAACCCAATCATTTGTACTCCGGTTTCGGCAGCTTCCACCTCCGTGTAGGCGTAAGCAAAAACCGGGTAGGATTTGGAGAGAGCCGCTGCCAGATCAACGATGGAGTCGGTTGATTGCCAATACTTCCAGGTTACTGATTTATTTCCGGTTTTGACAGCATCACCCGCCTTGACGACAGGTTTGGTCTCACCGCCAAACTTTTGAAGGTAGTCTGTTTTAAATCCCGGCAGATGATCCCATGATTTGTCAGGATCCGTCTGAAGTTGAAGTGGAATGGGACCCAACAAGAGCCAGGATTTTATGAATTGGCCCGAAATAATCTTCTGGGATGCCAAGGCTTTATCGCATTTGGCTCCAGTTGACAGAACCAGCAAAAAAATGAATAGGGTTAGTTGCTTCATCTTATTTTGGATTTTCGATTTTGGAAGGCGCGTTGATCAGCATGGAAGTTGAGTATTTTTCACTTTTCACTTTTTTGTTCCTTCCGTCCGATCCCAACCAATTATCTTTTTTCAATATTTGTTCGCGGACGGTGCATTCTCTTCATTTGCAACCCAGGGTTTCACTCCGCTTCACCCGTGGCTATTAACCTGGAACCCCTTCGGGGTAGGATT
>TBL_comb47_HYPODRAFT_10006680_pt1 | contig 12392 bp, 10 predicted proteins | sample TroBogypolimnion_40_FD_10682 | JGI IMG/M metagenome (IMG submission 10682)
GGACTAACTCATGGACTGGACCAGAAAAGTGAAGCCGGTCACCCCATCCCAGCCATAGTCAATTAGTGTTAACACGCCTTGGATGACCTTGGCGCTGGCAGTGCCCGATTCCGTCTCGGGAAATTCATTTTTGGAAAGACAGTTGCTGACGCTCCGCGCCTCGGACAAGCTGCCCCATTATACCACGCTCCAGAAGTTCAGCGCGCGAAGTCAGGTGCTGGCCATTGCCGATGCGATGATCCGGACGATTGGGCGGGCGGCGGGCGCGGCGAAGTTTGCAAAGACCATTGCAGATCCAGTTCACAAGGAAGATCACCTTATATTTGGCTGTGGTTAAATATTTTTTACGAGGCTTAAACATCACGGAGCCGAAACCGTGCGATAGAACCGTTGGCTGAATTGTCCGGCTTTGGTGTCCGTAAATGTAAAGGGAGCAGTGTTGGTTTGCACCGGAGCCCAGTTAACCATGTTGGTGGAGGCTTGAACAATGTATTTTGCCCCGGAAGCGCCTGTAACGTTCAGCGCGAAAAGGCCGCTGACATGAGCCGCCGGGGTTAACTTCGCCGGTGTCGCCACGCCAGTGGCAAGAATGGTGACCTTGAAAGTTTTTTTTGTGATGTTATTGGTTTTTGCACCATTGTTGACCGTGACGGTAATGGTGGTGGTCCCAGTGGCATTTTTCACGGGTTTGAAGCTCAAAATGCCGGCGGATGCAGGGCTCGAATAGCGGATAGTCGGCTGCGACAGCAGTTTGGTATTGCCGGACACGGCAGTGACTTTAATGGTTTGTTTGGAGGTTTGTTTGGTTTGGGCGGTGCTGGAACTGATGATTGCCATTCCGGGGCTGATGCCGGTTAAAGTCACCGTTTGAACAGCGGCATTTTTAGTGAGATAGAAATCGCTGATGGGGTTCAACGAAGGCGCCGGATTGACGGCATTGACGGTGACGGTGAAGGTTTGGGTGACGGTGTTGTTCTGGGCCTGACCGTCGTTGACAGTGACGGTGATGGTCGCCGTTCCGCTGGCATTGCTCGCGGGGGTGAAGGTCAAGGAGCCGGTGGAGTTCGCGCTGGCGTAACTGACGGCGGGGTTAGGGATCAAAGCGGGGTTGCTGGAGACGGCGGACACGGAGAGGGTTTGGTTTTCGGTGACCGAGCCGGAAGTGATGCCGGACAAGCTGACGGACTGCAAGCCGGCGTTGGCGTTGAGGGTCAGATTGCCGAGGGTATCCAAAGTTGGCGGGTTATTATTTGCGACAGTCAAGGGCACCACATAGGTCGCTTCGTTTGAAAAAGGGCTTTCCAAGCCGGTGTTGTCATACGCTGTGGCGGCAAAATAGTATGTTGCCCCATCAACCAATCCGGAAACAACGGCATTGGTCGTGTTGGCCGCCTGAATTGTGTTCGTGTAGACTCCGCTCGCTCCACCATAATATAAGTTATAACCCACGACACTTGGATCGGCGCTGGGTATCCAGGCCAAGGTCACACTGCCGGTGGCAAAAGCGCAAAACTGCGCCGCTCCAAACAAGGTGCCGATGAGAAGACAATGCAAAAGCTTGCGCCCCTGCCGTAGAATTGCTGCCGCTCGGTATATCACAGCGGCAGCTTACGCATAATCCTTGCCAAGGTGGTGGAGCGACAGGTAGGATTTTATTTGGAGCTTGGAGAGATGCTGCTCGATAAAAAAATTCTAAAAAACAGCGAAAGTGAATGTTTAGTCAGGGCGGGCTTGCGGCTGTCGAATGATTTTTTTACCGGCTGTCCCGATTGATGACGTTCCGGTCGGCTTCGGCGTAAAGTTCACCTCGCGGTCGGAAAATTGTATGGGACAGGCTTGTCTTAAAAAATGGCAATTGGAGCCGGCATCCGGCTATCTTTTCAGGGTTGCGGTTTTTCCAGCTCAGAGGCTGGTAGTCGAGATGGAAAGAATCCTGATCAATTTGAGATTATCCGGCTATTGCCAGACAACCAGACCAATGTCGCGTCAGCATTTATATCGCATAAATGGTCGGATGCGAAAATGAATGCGGCGGGGAAAATGCTACTGGGGGGAGAGCAAGCGCATGACTTTTGAGATAATGCCGCTGATCGCTAACCGTGGGGAACGCCGCGCCAGCCATGGCTGCGCCCGGCATCAACCCGAAAATGATCAGCCGCTGATACCAGCCCTCGCCGTGCGCGTCGGCCACCCGTTTGGTCGCCAGTTTCTGTCTGTCATCGTCCTTGAGGTTGCTCACATGATTAAGTTGCTTCAATCGCCAAAAACGTTCAAATTCTTACTAAACATATGAAAATAGCCATCGTTGGTCTGGGATATGTCGGTCTGCCGTTGTCACTCCAATTCGCCCGTTCGGGGGTGGAGGTTTTGGGACTGGATATTGATCCAGCTAAAGTCGAATCAATCAACCAGGGCCGGAGTTACATCAAGCACATCGAATCTTCAGCGATCGCTGAGCATGTTAAATCAGGCAAGCTCTCTGCGAGCACCGATTTCAGCCGCGTCAAGGAAACCGAGGCGGTCATTATCTGTGTGCCGACACCCTTGAATAAAAATCGCGAGCCGGATATTTCCTACATCATCGAGACCGGCAAAGCCATCGCTCCGCACCTGAAAAAAGGCACCCTCGTTGTGCTTGAATCCACAACCTATCCCGGCACGACCGATGAAGATTTACGGGCAGTGCTGGAGGCGGGGTCGAAGCTCAAGGCCGGAACGGATTTTCACCTCGCATTTTCGCCGGAACGCGAAGACCCCGGCAACGTGCAGAGCAAGGTTGAAATTATTCCCAAAGTCATCGGCGGCTACACGCCAGCTTGTCTGGAACGCACCAAGGCGCTATACGGACGTGCCATCAAAACCTTGGTGCCGGTTTCTTCCTGCCGCGCCGCCGAGGCGACGAAGCTTTTGGAAAATATTTTCCGCAGCGTGAACATCGCACTCGTCAACGAATTGAAGGTGGTTTATTCCGCGATGGACATTGACGTTTGGGAGGTGATCAACGCGGCGAAGACTAAGCCGTTTGGTTTCATGGCGTTTTATCCCGGCCCCGGTCTGGGCGGGCATTGCATCCCTATTGACCCGTTTTATCTGACGTGGAAGGCCCGCGAATACGGCCAGAACACACGTTTCATCGAACTGGCGGGCGAGGTCAACACCGCCATGCCGATGTATGTTGTGAACCGGACGGCGGAAGCCCTCAACGCGAACCGCAAACCGGTGAACGGCAGCCGGGTGCTGGTCGTGGGTTTGGCCTACAAACCGAATGTGGACGACGAACGCGAATCGCCGAGCTACACGTTGATGGAGATTCTTAAGTCGCGCGGAGCGGAGGTGGCGTATTATGATCCCTATGTGCCGGTCATCCGCCCGACGCGCGAACATGCGCATTGGACGGGCACCCGTTCGGTGAGTTGGAACCGCGAAACGGTGCAAAGTTTTGACGCGGTGATCATTTCCACCAACCATCAAGCTGTCAGCTACCTGGAACTGGCTGAATGGTCGCCCTGCATTGTGGATACGCGCAACGCGATGGCCGGGGTGGCGTCAAAGGCAGGCCAGGTTTGGAAGGCGTGAACCGGTCATTTCTCGACGAGATAAAACCAGCACTGTTCCTATGGAAATAAAATTCAAGAGACGGATCGTTTTTGCCGGAGGCACAAAAAGAACCCGTCGGCTGGTGCTGGTCACCCTCTTTGGATGTTTCACGCTGTCCGGGGCGGCGCAGGCGCAATCGGTGATTGCGCCGCCGCCGTCGTCCGTTTCGGTGATGCCGCCGGCCATCGCCGCGCTCGGTCCCGGCGAGATGCAGGTGTTCCCACCCGATAGTGCGGCGGCCAATGTCCTCGATGAGCTGCACGCTTTGCAGTGGGGGCCGGTCACGCTGCGGCCACATGCCTCCTACCAGTTCACTTATGGCAGTGGGATTCGCTATAGCACCAACCAGCCGGCGGCTAACAGCACGGTCCAGACCTTTTCTCCGGGTGTTTTGTTTGTGCTGGGCGCGCACTGGACTTTGGATTACACGCCCTCGTTCACGTTCTATTCGGACAAAAATTTCAATAATACCGTCGGCCAGTCGGTGACTTTGACGGGCGGAACCGTTTACGAGGATTGGATTCTGGGTCTTTCACAAGGTTTCACTTACTCGTCTTCGCCGCAGGTGCAAACGGGCACACAAACCGACGAGCAGACATACACTACCAGTCTTTCGGCTTCCCACGCGCTCAACAGCAAGGTGTCCGTGGACCTGGGGGTCAACCAGAGCTTAAGTTTCCCCACCGGTTATCAAAGCACCAAAGACTGGTCCACCATGGACTGGGTGAACTATGAGTTTTGGCCGCGCTTGGTGGCGGGTGTCGGCGCGGGGGCTGGTTATACAGCCGCGACTCCTAACTCGCTGAACGAGCAACTCCAAGGCCGTGTCAACTGGCGAGCCACGGACAAGATCAGCTTTGCCGTCAGCGGCGGTGCGGAGTTGATGCAATTCACGGATGGCGGCGAGGCACCATTGGTCAATCCTATTTTCAGCGGGTCAATCCAGTATCAGCCCTTTGAGCACACCCAGGTTTCTCTCGCTGCCAGCCGGACGGTAAGCTCATCCTCCTATTATCAAAATCAGGTCACGGAAAACACCAGTCTCAACGGGGGGGTGAGCCAGCGGTTGTTTCAAAGATACAACCTGAGCGTGAGCGGCGGATATAACTGGACCACTTATGTCGGGGCTGCCGCCGCCACCGCCGTCAACAGTCCGGTTGATAATTATTCCATCAGCGTGAACTTGGGCACGACCCTCTTCAAACGCGGATCGGTCTCGGTGTTTTATACCTACAGTCAAACCATCACGGATCAAATCGGGTTGGCTTATGTCAGCAATCAGGTCGGGTTTAATCTCGGCTACTCTTTCTAGTGGACTATCTCCATTTCCGGGGAGGGTTATGATCAAATGAAAAACGAACGACAGGAAAATGCTGCCCCTTTTGCCGGGCTGGCCAAAAGCTCGAACCCCGGTCGGAACTTTGCCGTGATGGCAATCTTGCTCTTGCTAGCCTTCAGTGTTCCGCTCTATCAACTGGCGCGGTTCGCGGTGGCGAGCGACTTGTATTCCTACATTTTGCTGATTCCGTTTATCAGTGGCTATCTGGTCTGGGTGCAACGGGCGAAATTGCCGGCTCGTTCCATACCCGCCAGACTTCCTGCCGTCGTTTTTTTCCTCGGCGGCCTGTCTGCGCTCGCCGGTTATGGCCTGGCCCGCCACGCGGGTTATCCGTTGACGGAGGACGACCGTCTGGCATTGATGATGACGGCTTTTGTTTTATTTTTTGCGGGTGGAGGTTGCTGGTTTTTGGGAAAAGAAATGGTGCGGACGCTCGCCTTCCCCCTTGGCCTTTTAGTGTTTTTAGTGCCGATGCCCACGTTCATGTTGGTCGGCATCCAATGGTTTCTGCAACAGGGTTCGGCGTTGGCGGCGGAAGGTTTTTTTCAATTGTCCGGGGCGACGTTCTTTCGGGACGGCCTGATCTTTAAACTGCCCACCATCAGTTTGATGGTGGCGCCGGAATGCAGCGGCATTCATTCGACCATGGTGCTGTTCATCACCAGTTCGGTGGCCGGCTATCTTTTCCTGCGTTCGCCGTGGCGGCGGTCCATTTTCGTTCTGGCCGTGATTCCACTGGCCTTGCTGCGCAATGGCTTCCGGGTGTATGTCATCGGGGAACTTTGCACGCACGTAGGGCCGGAAATGGTGGATTCGCCGATCCATCACCACGGCGGGCCGTTGTTTTTTGCCCTGTCCTTGATTCCGTTTTTTTTGCTGCTGCTGCTTTTGCGGCGGTCGGAGCACTCCAGAGTGGATTCCAAAACCCAATAAACATTTTACGATATGAAAAAAATCATTGGTTTAATGCTTGTTTTGGTGGCCGCCGCGTTGATGGTAACGGTCAACACCGGTTGCACGGCCAAGGCGAAAAAAACCTACCACCTGCAGAAGGCGAACCGGTATTTTGACGCCGGTCAATACGACCAGGCGGAGGTGGAGTATATGAACGTGCTCCGGAATGATCGCGAAAATGCCCAGGCCATCGGACGTTTGGGAACCATTTATTTTGAGGAGGGACGTGTGCAAAGGGCGGTCCCATTTCTGTTCAAAGCTTCCGAGTTGGCGACGAACGACCTGGATTTACGCCTTAAGCTGGGCAGTTTCTACCTGGTGGCGGGAAAAATGAAAGAGGCGCGCGCCGAAGCCGATTTCGTCCTCGCGCGGAGGCCGCAGGATGAGCGGGCGCCCCTATTGCTGGTGGCCTCGTCGGAGTCGCCGAAGGTGCTTGAGGCAACCAAACAAAGGCTGCAATCACTGTCTGCGAAGGCGGATAGCGCCGCGCTGGAGGTGGCCCTGGGGAGCATTGCGCTTCGCGCTCGGGATTTGATGGCTGCGGAGACCAATTTCAAAAGGGCGCAAACGCTCAATCCGAAATTCAGCGCTGCCTGGTCGGCTCTGGGGACTATTTACATGGCGCAAACCAATCTGACGCAGGCCGAAACCGCCCTCAAGACCGCGGCGGAACTGGCGCCGGACCGATCTGAGGAAAAGGTGCAATATGCCAAGTTCAAAGCTCTAAACGGGGATCTGGCTGCGAGCAAGAGCCTGTTGCAGGCAATGATCAAAAAAACTCCCGACTACATTCCGCCATTGATGGCGCTGGCAAATATCGCCGTAGCCAAAACTGAAAATGATGACTGTATCGCCTTATTGAACAAGATTCTGGCCCGGGATCCGGATAACTTCGAAGCCCAGCTGCTCTACGGCCAGGTGAAGCTGGCGCAGGGAAAAATCGCCGAGGCGACATTGGGCCTGGAAAGAATGGCAAAAAACTATCCGCAAGCGCCCAGCGTTCATTATCAACTAGCCGTCGCCTACCTGGCGGAAAATGACGCCGACAAGGCGACCAAGAGTTTGAACAAGGCGATTGCCTTGGACCCCGATTTCTTTCAAGCAACATTGTTGAAGGCGGGCCTGCAAATCAGAACGGGCAATGCAGATTTGGCGGTGACGGCTTTGCAGCAGGTAATCCGGAAAAGTCCACAAATCCTGCAGGCCCAATTGTTGCTGGCCGGTGCCTACCGTGCCCAGAATAATTTCAACAATGCGCTCGGGATTTACCGTGATCTGGAGTCCGCCTATCCGGGTAATTTTGAGATTTCCTTGCTGATGGGGGAAACTTTTCTTCAACAAAAAAACTCCGGCGCGGCGCGCGCGGCGTTCACCAAGGCGCTTGGACTATCCCCTGATAATTTCACGGTCCTCGAGCACTTGGTGGACTTGGACTTGGCGGAAAAGCAATATGGGGCGGCATCACAGTGGGTGCAGCCGCTGCTGGAAAAATATCCCAAGCTGGTGGCTCCGCTGCTCCTGAAGGCGCGGATTTTGTTCGTGCAGGGCGACCCCAAGCAGGCTGAGGCAATTTTGTTGAAGGCGGTGGATTTGCAACCGGATGCTGAGCCGGTCCACCTGATGCTCGCCCGGATATACATGGATGCGAAGCAAAACCAGAAGGCTCTGGCCCACCTCCAAATCGCGGCGACCGCAAACACCAATGATGTGGCGCCGCTTTTGATCGCCGGAATTATCTGTGACGAGGAGAAGGATTATGATGGTGCACGGGATGCGTATGAAAAGTTGTTGGCGCGAAATCCCAATTACACCCCGGCGCTTAATAATCTGGCCTATCTCTATTCCGAAAACCAGGTCGATCTTAGCCGGGCGTATGAGTTGGCACAACGGGCTAGAAACCTGATGCCGGGCGATCCCGCCACGGCCGATACTTTAGGCTGGATTCATTTCAAGCGGACGCAATATGCTTTAGCCTTAAACCTGCTGCAGGAAAGCGCAAATGCACTGCCCAATGAACCGGAAGTTCACTTCCATCTGGGCAAGACTTATTACATGCTAGAGCAAGCAGAGCAGGCGCAGGTGGCATTGAAACGTGCGCTTCAATTAGGCAAGGATTTTCGCGGCAAAGATGAATGTAACCAGTGTCTTGCCGTGTTGGCGGTGGATATCAAATCGGCAGGGGCTGATGTGCGGGCCAACCTGGAAAAAAGAGTGGCCAATCGGCCGGATGATATCATTGCCTCGCTTCGTCTGGCGGCCATTTATCAACGCGATGGCGCAGCAGATAAGGCCATCTCTGCGTATGCGTCCGTCTTGAAGGCCAATCCTAAATCCCTGACCGGGCTGGTCAACCTGGCTCAACTTTACGCTGCCGAAAAAAAACCGCAAAAGGCATTTGAGCTGGCCAAGGCTGCCTACAATCTCGCACCGGATAATTCCCAGATTTCACTTATTTTAGGACGACTGGCCTATGAAACCGGCGATTATAAGTTGTCGCTGAGCTTGCTTCAGCAAGCCGCTCGCAACCAATCCGCAAATCCCGAGGTGTTATTTGATTTCGCCCGCGCTTCTTATGCCATGGGAAAGGTGCCGGAGGCCGAAAGTGCCGCGCGCGCTGCCCTCCAAACTGGTGCCGATTTTTCACGAGCCGATGAAGCAAAACGCTTTTTAAGCATGACGACGGTGTCGGCCAATCCTTCACCGGCGGCAGCACAAGCTCAAGAGATTTTGAAATCGGATCCCGATTTCGTTCCGGCACTCATGGTCATGGCTGTCATTAATGAGCAAAAAAATAACGGCAGCGCCGCAATTCAGGTCTATCGAAATGTTTTGGGGCATTACCCGGATTTTGCGCCAGCCCAGAGACGACTGGCGATTTTATTTGCGGAAAACGCTGTGAATGATCCGCAGGCCTACGAATGGGCCGCCAAAGCCCGGGCTGCTTTTCCGGACGACCAGGCAGTTGCCAAAGCTTTGGGTGTAATCCTTTATCAAAAGGCGGATTACACCAGGGCGGAGAAGCTGCTCAACGAAGCTGCCGTCGCAAGCGCCACGGACCCTGAGCTGTTTTATTACTTGGGGATGGCGCAATACAATTTAAAAAAACCGACGGCATGTAAAAGCAATCTTCAAAAAGCGCTTAAGCTCAATCTATCCAACAAATTCAATCAGGAAGCAAAAAGGGTTTTGGCGGATTTAAAGTGAGTGCCGGATTTATTTGCATTTTAAAGTGTGAATAAGTGCAATTTTCATGTCTTTGTTGAGGGGAAATCCTGATTCGCATTCAAAAGCCACCGGTTCTTCCATCTCGGGCACGACCGCTGCATCAAAGTGTGAATTTAATGTTTCGGGCGCAGGAACGGGTGCCAAGACTTACAATGTTTACTCACTGGGCACGGTTCTTGGTGTGTCGAACAGTTTAGACTATACCGTGATACAGTTGCTGCAGGCGGCCAATGCGAACTGTCCTTGGAGCCCGGCTGTGTTCAATGTCCTGAACATCCTGAACAATATCTTCAGTGATATCAGCCAAACTGGCGATATTCAATAATGTGTTGGCCCGCAGTTTATCTGCGGTCATTTTTATCACGGGGACTCCGGAAGGAGTCCCCGTTTTTTTTGAAATGGTAAATTCCCGATTTTTGACTTTTTGATTGTGAGTTTGCCCGTTAAAATATATGCATAGACAATTGCACCTCTCGACAGCGTAACGGTGACGGAGCAGTAGTGGCGCGAGATTTACGCACTTACGTCTATGATGCGAGGGTGAAAGCTCGCGGCGATCGGACATTGGCGGGCGATGTGATCCAGGCAGGCTGGTGCGTGCGCTTGACCTTGGCTCAAGCCTTCTGCAAACGGCGGTTGAAAACTGCGGCGTGAGGGTCACGTGGGTGACGCGGCGGTTCAAAAGTGCGGCATCTTCATCAACAATGAAGCATGTATCGCAAGATGGAAGACTGGAGTGAGATTCGCATACGCGTATTGGTGGACGGAGTGAATCGGCGGCAGATTCTTCGGGAGACGAAGATGCATTGGCTGACCTTCAAGAAGATTCTGGAACCCAGCGAAGCCGCAGGGTTGCCGGCAACAGCAACCCCAACCCTGTCACCGAGCGGAACAAAACCGGCCAGAGGTGAGCGATTCAAAACCGGCCACTCTGAAGTGTGGGATTCATATCATTTCTGGTTTTTCAATCAAGGGATTTTCGCCGCGAGTTAAGACGAGCAGAACCGGATAGCGAGCCTTTCAGCTCGCCGGTTCTGCGGTCGCCGGTTCGTTTGATTTTTTACTTTTCTTGTTTTCCTGAGTGATCACCGGCGCTTCTTTGACGCGATAACTTTTACCGGTGATGGCCACGACCTGGGCGTGATGCAGAAAGCGATCGATGATGGCTCCGGCGGTGGGCACGTCGCATAATAGTTTGCCCCATTCTTCCAGCGGCCGGTTGCTGGTCATGATGGTGGCTTTGTTTTCATAGCGGCGCATGATGACTTCCAGCAGGTATTCGCCGGAGTGCTTGGGCAGTTGCTTCAGTCCCATATCGTCGATGATGACCAGATCAGGCTTCAAGTATCGGCGCAGCGTCTTGTCCTGCTGGTTGAAGGCTTCGTCCTTCATGAAGTCCCGGACCAGATCGAAAATGGAACGGTAGAGCACCAGGAAGTTCTGGCGGATGGCTTCGTAGCCGATGGCTTGCGCCAGATGCGTTTTGCCAACGCCCGGTGGCCCGAGGAACAATACATCCTTGGCTTCGCGGATAAACCGGCATGTGGCCAGATCGAAAATCTCCTTCTTGTGAACGGAAGGATTAAAACTCCAGTCAAAGTCATCCAAGGTTTTCAAGTGGCGGAAGTCCGCCAGCTTGGTGTGACGTTCCATTAGCCGCTGTTGCCGGACGTTGAGTTCGTCCTGACAGATGAGTTCAAGGAACTCGGCGTGGCTGAGCCGATTGGCGGCCGCTTCTTGCAGCCGGACGTCGAGGGTTTGGCTCAGGCCGGAGAGGCGGAGTTGTTTCAGGGTAGTTTCGAGGTTGTTCATGGTGGGTTGGTAGTTACCGTGGCAAAGCAATCGGGCACACAGTCCCGGTAAGCGTCGAGGTTGCGGATCAGCGGATGGGTTTCCAGAAAGTCCAGTTGTGGTGAGGGGACGGCTTGTTCGAGCAAGGCATGCAAGTCCCGCAGTCGCCACGTGCCGTGATGCAGGGCGGTTTGCGTTGCCTGCTCCAGGGCTTTGACCGGATGCTTTTGCGCCAGCGCCAACAACCCATGCAAGACGCGCGTGCCAATCGGGCCGCGTTGTTGCACCATCGCCTCGGCCCAACTGCCGGTGTGCACACCAATCAGCCGCGCCCGATCCAAGAGATGATCCAGACTTTCTTGGACCACCCGGCGGTAAGGCGAATGCAGATGGGTCGGATCGGTGGTGAACTTACCCGGTTCCGCCAGCGCATGGACGGCGATGACTTCCCGACGCTGGTTGAACACCCGCAGCAAGCGGGACTCCCAGCGCACCCAGACTTGGCGGCCGACATACTCCGGCGGCACGGAGTAGTAAGCCCGTTTCAGTTCCACATAACCGTCCCCATGCACCCTGCGTGGCGCTTCTTCAAACACCGGGAACAAGCTGGGCGGCAACGGGGAGAGTTTAGCCCGCTCGACTTCATTGAATACCTTGCCGATCTGCTGGCGGGTCGTGCCATGAATGCGCGTGTCGGCCACGCCGCTTTCCCAGTCGGAAAGAAAGAGATTTTGCGCCGCCAAACTTTCAAAGCTCCGGCCTTTGAGGGCGTTGTTCTGGGCAAACTTGATGCCCGCCTCAATCTTGCCTTTGTGCCGGGGCATGGCCGGCCGCGTGGGCAACAACACCGTGCCGTAATGGCGGCAAAACTCCGCCGCCTTCGCGTTAAGTTCGGGATCATACCAATCTGTCCGCGTCACTGCCGCGCGCAGGTTGTCGGTGATCAACGTGCGGACCACGCCGCCAAAGTAACGAAAGGCATTTTCCAGACAGCGGATGAAGCTCTCCGTCGTCTGTTGCCAGACCACTTCACTATAGCCCTTGCGCGAATGCGACAGGACGATCCGAAACAGATGCGGTCGCTTGCGTTTGCCATCCACCATGACCCACGCCCCCTGACCAAAATCCACCTGGGCTTCGGCACCGGGATCCACTTCCATCCGCACAAAGGGCACCGGCTGCGTCTGGAGCAACTGCCGCACGAAGCGCTGCACGGAGTGGTAACCGCCGGTGAACGCGTGGTCGCAAATCAGATCCTGATAAATCCGTTGCGCCGACAACCCCGCCTGCACCGCCGACTCGATGACTGCCTGCAACGGCACACACAAACTTTGCCGGCCAGCCGCCAAACTCCCGGTGAGCGGAATGGCCGGTTTTGACTCCAATAACGGTTCCGAGCCGGCGAGCGGAATGGCTGGTTTTGCCGCCGGGTCAGGGGCCGACCCGGTGAGCCCTTTGGCCGGTTTTGAATCGGCCAGCCGTAAAT
>TBL_comb47_HYPODRAFT_10006682_pt1 | contig 12391 bp, 14 predicted proteins | sample TroBogypolimnion_40_FD_10682 | JGI IMG/M metagenome (IMG submission 10682)
TTTAAAGTTTGCCATAAAGCAACCCGATTTATCACGTACATAATTTCCACCCCAAGGATATAATGCCATTTTACGACCTCCTCTGGCGGCGTATTCCCATTCTGCTTCAGTTGGCAAACGATAATCCTGACCGCCGATCAAATTCGAGGTATTAAATAATTGAGTTCTCCACTGGCAAAATGCCTGTGCTTGTTCCCATGTCACGCCTACAACCGGATAATTAGAGAATCCCGGATGCGAAAAATACATACGCATCTTTGGATCATTGTATGAGTACTGGAAATCACGTAACCACATAATAGTATCAGGATAAACATTGACAATACGTGTCGAAATTAAATCTTTCCTTGTATTTAATTTCCTTTGGATTGTTTTGTTAATAATCACTCCATTTTCAACATAGGAAGTATCGACACGGGCACTTGCACCTTTAGGGTATGCTCCTGTGTTTACATTATATTTGTTTTTTGGTAATGCTGCCTGATCGTAATTAACCCATTCGTATTTATATTGAAGTTTATTCGGGTCAATTTGTTTCTTGAATCCTAATGCGTTATCATCTTTATAATACATTGATTCAATGATGGTTCTTATTTCTTCATCTTTTGAATTCCATGGAATTCGCATTCTCCAGTTCAATCGTGCCGTTTCAGGAGTAGCATCATCAGTTTGATTCTTAAATTTCATTCTGTATTCATCTTTCCCTGCAATCACGAGGGAACGTAACAGGATGGAATCCCTAACCCAATATACAAATTGTTTGTATTTATCATTTGTAATTTCAGTCTCATCCATCCAGAATGCATCTACCGACACATTGATTGATTTATCATTAATAGCTCCAATGGCAGACTGATCATTTGCACCCATCATAAAAGATCCTCTTTTTATAAACACCATACCATATGGTTGCGGTTCAAAAAACTTGCCTTTTGTTCCAAGACCCGTTAATTCACCAGCAGGTTTGTTGCACGCAACAAGCAGAATTGTCAGAACAATTATTGTCAGATTTTTTTTCATTCTTGTACCATTTATTTGTTGAAATAAAAACTGTATTTCTTTTTGATTGTTTATAATTGAAAAAATAAATTTGTTATAATATCCTTATGCTTTTATATTTGCTGTTCCTTTTTCCAAATACGTATTGTAAATCATACATCGCCAGAAATTCCAGGGATCCCGGACTAACCGTAATAATCTGCGAAGTTGGTACGTCATACGAACAACCAATTGACAACCCGCTTGAGATATTGATTCCAGCCAAAATTACCACTGCATCCTGAAACCGGTACGAAATTCCACCCCAATACTTGTTATCATATTCCATGCGGGATGTCAGATCCAATTGCCATGAAACAAAATCTGTTTTAAACAACGTACTTGGTTTAAATACATATTTCGGGTTTGCCAATACTAAATTATAACCACCTGTAAAAAAAAGAGTTCCGTATTGTTTAAATTCTGACTTATCCCCCCATGTGACAATTGGATTGTTCAGGTGCATATACGATAACCCGCCATAATAAGTCGGAGTCGAATAAAACAAACCCACATTCATATCAAAACTCATTCCGACCACACTACTTTTCGGAATTTCCGGATCGTCGGTAATATCGTGATAATCTCCTATCGGAATAGCATGAGATGGATTCTGAATACTGTCACCGTTATTAAAACCGATGCTCACGAATCCCAAATCAACTCCCAAGCTTAACACACCTGCCCCCAGTTTTCTTTTATAAGCATATTGCAAATGGGCTGATTCATCGATAAATTGACCGACCTGATCTTTCATAACCGTAAAACCAATCCCGTTGTTACTGTTTCCAATCTTGAACGGAGAATTTATACTGGCTATAAAAATTTTACCTGCATTCGGAATTCCCAACCATTGCAGACGGTCCTGCACTGTCATATGAATCATATCCCCTTCACCAACCGCTGCCGGATTAAAGGATGATATATGAAACATATATTGGCTTAATTGCGCATCAAATTGTGAAAAAACAGAACCTATACTGATAAGTAATAACAGAATACTTAATACTACTTTCTTCATAGGATTTTCTGATAATTTTTCTCCCACAATCTATGCTTATTTTCTATTTTGACGATTGTGTATTTATCAAACTGCAAATCTCTCAAAAAATTGTTTTGTTTAACACTTTTGTTTGAATTGAATCCTAATTCCTCATTTTTTTTAGCACAGTCGTTAAATACAAACAACTTTTTCAAGTCGCCTCAGTATTCTTCTTCATTAAAAAAGAAATCCTCCTTACTGGGATAATCCGGCCAAATGTCTTCAATACATTCGTAAATTTCGCCCTCATCTTCAATTTCTTGTAAATTTTCAATAACTTCAAGAGGAGATCCGGAGCGCATAGCATAATCTATCAATTCATCTTTTGTGGCTGGCCAAGGCGCATCCTCAATTTTTGAAGCTAATTCCAATGTCCAATACATAATCAGCTCGTTTTTTTAGGTAAATAAGTTAAGTAAATTATATTTCTATTTTTGTGCAAAAATAGGGATTTTTTTTATTAATCATGCGTTTTCCAAGAAATTTCTTCACCTTCATTTTCTATCGTAAAATACCTCGATAATGCAAAGAAATAATCTGATAACCTGTTGAAATATATAATAATCTGATTGTCAACTGAATAAATTTCATTCAAATCAAAAAGACGTCTTTCTGCTCTTCGGGTAATAGTTCTGCAAATATGGCTTAAAGCCCCTGACTGTGAACCCCCTGGCAATATAAACGCATTCAGGGCAGGCAACATGGCATCAATTCGATCTATTTCATTTTCAATTAAATCAATACTCTCTTTTTTTAGTATGGAAGCCTGCTGATGTGAAACTTTCGAAGTATCAGTCGCTAAATAGGAACCTACAGTAAATAAATTATTTTGAATTATTCTTAAAAACCTGATATTTTCTTCCTTCATCGGACAAGTGGAAAGCATCCCGATAAATGAATTCAGCTCATCAACTGTTCCGTACGCTTCAATACGAATATCATTTTTAGGCACTCTCGTTCCGCCTATAAGTCCGGTCTGACCGTCATCCCCCGTCTTTGTATATAATTTCATATTAAACTGACATTTAGCAACTTCAATTTTAAAATAAGTACTATGACTTAATAACGCATTTTATAGTGCTTTTTGTATAAATCGGAATTAAAAAACACAATCCCCAGTTGAAACAAATCGATTGTAGCAGTTACTCTGGGATTTTCCTTAATTCCTCTCCACGCTTTTTCCATATCCGGCGACCAATATATATCATCAACTACAATAATCGATTCTTTATGAATTTTTTTAAGACACATTTCAAAATAGCTTAATACCGCCGTCGATTTATGATTTGCATCAATAAAAACCAAATCCAACTGATCATATTCATTCAACACCTCAGAAAGTGTTATGTCTATGTTACCTGTGACAATTTTTATATTATTAATATTTAATAATTTAAAATTCTCAATAGCCACATCTGCAATTTCAGTACTTCCCTCCAGACTGACAACCCTGCTCGCTGACGATGCAGAAGCCAGATAGGAAGTGGTTATTCCTAAGGAAGTCCCAAGTTCCAGAATGCTTCGCGCCTTTATATAATTCGATAATTTAAAAAGCAATTGACCATATTTCGCAGATTTAACTGACTTTGATGTAATTCCTGCAATTGATTTATTCTTCTTCGTTCCGGTTCCATAATCAACAACATTCAAAACCCTTCTATCCTTTTTCATAGACAATCGAATTTTTTCGATAGCAGAAAATTTGTAATAAAAACTTTTACTGTTTATTACAAATTTAATAAAATGAAAAACATAAGGTGAATGAACTCCAAACCCATGCGTATTTTTTGCGGATAGAAAATGGCGGATAAATTTAATAGTGAATCTTAATCGGTTCATAATTTACAAAAAGAGTAAAAAACAAGATGGTTGTGATTTTATATCAGCGTAATTCATGTTCGATTTAAGTAATTGTATTAAATTTTTGATCCCATCTATTTACAATAATTTTATTTTTGATTATAAACGGTACAAATATATATACTTTTTTTAATACTTTACTCAAAAACATAGAAAAATCGCCTGCAAAGCTTTAAACATTATTTCACAAACATTTTATGAGCGTTTTAATACAAATAAAGGGAGTATCCTCCCTTTATTTGTATTAAATATTGTAGATGTATTGTTTGATAATCCGTGACAATAAATACCTGATTTTAATATTTTAAGAAAGGTTCAAATGTGTTGTATGCAGCCGGAAATAAATAGACATAACTTACAATCAATATACTAATATGAAGTATGTGATCAATAAAAATTAACAGAATATATTTTGATTCACTCGTATCCGTATATTTTAATTTGCCCTTTGAAATAAAATAATCCACTACTAAATGCAGGAATCCGTTTAGAATACTGAAATATAGCCCCTGGACAATTGTCAATCCAAGAATTATGGGACTTAATACAATAAATACACCTGTATAGATCCCTACATGTTCTAACATAGAAGAAATTCTAAAAGCTTTTATTTTACTGAGTCTATTACTCTGAAGGAAAAAATCTCCCAATGCGTGCATCAGTAGAAGGATAATGATTCTGCCCATATTGATTATTTTTTTAATATCTTGCAAATATAAATAAAATTCTCATACAATTTTAAAAGCGGTTTAAACAATTAAAATTACAAACGATTTATTTAACATCAAATGGAATTGCCCATTCAATTTAATTAAATCTTATATTCTTACAGAATAATGTATTTTTTAAAATTCCTAAACAAGTTTCATAGAAGTCGGTCATGAATTAAGAAATCGAATTTAAAGTACCGAAGTTTTGTATTTCGACACCTATTTATCTCCTTTTCACCTCCGCCTTTTGTCCATATCATAGATAGGGTTGCCATAGGGTTGCTATAGGGTTGCTATAGGGTTGCCATAGGGTTGCCATAGGGTTGCCATAGGGTTGCCATAGGGTTGCCATAGGGTTGCCATAGGTAGACCTAAGGAAACCCTATGGCAACCCTAAGGAAAGTCTATCCAAACTCTTTCTATACCAAAAACTAAAGCACATTGAAGTCTGGAATATAATGGTTAATATAGAAGCTAAAAACGAAGAAAATCGTCACCAGTATACTATTTAAAATAATAATAAATCCTGAAATGACGGAAAATATAATGCATTGCCATCATCCAAATGCTTTACGGGCACGACAACGGATGTAAGTTTTTGTGGGTAAAAGCAAATTGTCGTATATTTGCACGTTAATTGAAAAACCGGAATTAAACCTATTATAATAAGGAACTATACAAATGAATTTTATTGAAGAATTGCAGTGGAGGGGAATGATCCATACCATCATGCCGGGTACGGAAGAACAACTGGCAAAAGAAATGACTGCAGCCTATATCGGATTTGATCCTACTTCCGATTCATTGCACGTAGGCAGTTTTGCCCAGATCATGTTGTTGAAACGCTTTCAGGAAGCCGGTCATAAACCTATCGTACTGGTAGGCGGGGCAACGGGTATGATTGGCGATCCATCCGGAAAATCACAGGAGCGTAACTTACTCGACGAAGAAACTCTTCAAAAAAATCTGAACGGAATTAAGACACAGTTATCTAAATTCCTTGATTTCGACTCTGATATACCTAATAAAGCCGAAATGGTGAATAATTACGATTGGATGAAGAACTTTTCATTCCTTGAATTTATCCGCGATATCGGCAAGCATATCACCGTGAACTACATGATGTCGAAAGACAGCGTCAAGAAACGGTTGGGCGAAGATTCCAAGCAGGGTATGTCGTTTACCGAATTTACATACCAGCTGGTTCAGGGATATGATTTTCTGTATCTGAACCAACATCAAAACTGCAAACTGCAAATGGGAGGTTCGGATCAATGGGGAAATATCACCACCGGTACCGAATTGATACGCCGCAAAACAAACAACGAAGCTTATGCCCTTACCATTAACCTGATAACGAAAGCCGACGGCGGTAAGTTTGGAAAAACCGAAAGCGGAAACGTCTGGCTTGACCGTAGGTATACTTCACCTTATAAATTCTACCAGTTCTGGCTAAATATCAGTGATACTGATGCAGAAAAGTATATTAAAGTTTTTACCACGATTGGCAAAGAAGAAGCAGACACGCTGATAGCCGAACATGCTCAGGCACCTCATTTAAGATTACTCCAGAAGAGGCTGGCCAGCGAAGTGACCATTATGGTTCACTCCGAAGAAGATTATCAGGCTGCTGTGGAAGCTTCGAACATCCTGTTCGGAAATTCGACTTCGGAGGCACTCAGGAAACTGGATGAAGAGACCTTGCTGGCCGTGTTCGATGGTGTACCTCAATTCAAAATATCAAAAGAGATACTCGAAAACGGAATCAAAGCCATTGACCTATTGACCGAGACAGCCGCTGTTTTTCCATCAAAAGGGGAAATGCGCAAATTGGTTCAGTCGGGAGGATTGAGCTTAAACAAAGAAAAGCTTGAAAATCAGGACGAGCTGCTCGACAGGTCAAAACTTCTCAACAACAAGTATTTATTGGTGCAGAAAGGCAAAAAAAACTACTATCTGCTGACAGCGGAATAAGGAAAACCTGACAAAAGCTGAATAAATTTCCAAAAACAGTTTGGTGAAAAGAAAAAATTCGTATCTTTGCACCGCTTTAGAAATAAAGCCCTACGATTGTCTCATGGTGTAATGGTAGCACTGCAGTTTTTGGTTCTGCCTGACCAAGTTCGAGTCTTGGTGAGACAACATTGAATGTAAGAGAAAGCCCTGTAAAACAAGATTTTACAGGGCTTTTGCTTTTTTAGGTTCCAAATGGGGTTCCAATTTGATATTTCCAAAATATTCTCTTTATTATTTGATATTCAGGTATATATATATTATAGTATATCATCCAAAGTTACAATAAGTACTGGTAGGCTCGCCTCTATCAATAAGTCATTTTGGGGCTTTTTTCTTTATTTTGATTCACTCCCTTTATTCAAATAACCCTTGATAATTTCAAATACAAGGAAAATATATCGTCTCAAACAAGAGAATTATTTTCTCAATAGTATTATAATACCGTATTATTTGTCTAAATTCAATTATTAAACCCTAACTCCGCCAAGATTTAGGTTGCCTATCAATCATTCTGTTGATTATTACGCTTTTAAATTCATGAATAGACGCTTTTGTTAGGTTGCTTATAAAAAGTATAACTAATTTGTTTTTAATAAGTTATGAATAGACTACCTAAAGAAATGCGGAGTTAGGGATTAAATCATCCTCGTATATAAGTGAAACTTATATATTTATATGGTGAATGGTTTCATAGTTTCAATGAATAAAATTAAATTAATTGAATTCTCTATTTTCTCTATTCATCATTCTTATTCCTCAATAACAAATACGCACTCAAGTCAATAGGTTTAGGCATAATATCTGTAATGCGCCATTCCAATGACTGCCCAACAATACCATACACTGTTTTAGCTATTTTGTAGAGCATTTCAATGCTTAGCTTACTGTTTGTATCCCCGATAAAAATCAATTGACTTTTAGTAAAGACTGTCTGAATTATCTTTTTGATGTCTTCCGGTACTGACTGCAAATCCCCTAATTCAACGATTGTCGATCTGTTATTTATCGTATCAATAATTTTTATTTTAATAATATCCTGTCCCATATTAATTCAGCTTTTAGTTTTTCGTAAAAATAAATCTATATGAATGACAGAACTTGTCGTTGTTATACAAAAATAGTTTTTTGGACTAAAAAAACCGCAACAACATAAAATTGTAGCGGTTTGTACATAATAAAGGAGTTATAATGTTGCAGCTAAGGCATCGTTAGTGTGACAGTAGCCGTGAGGCTAGATGTCGCATAATACAGTATTTTAAAAAGTAATTCTCTTTATTTCTTGTTTACTTTTATCAATCTGGTATAAATTTCATGAGTTTTCACCCCCCTCTTGAAGCTGTTTAAACTTTTGTTTTGCATCACTTAAAGTTAAGCCTTGAGTATTTACAAGAGAATAAATCTGTTTGAAAATTTCAATATCTTCATTGTTGTAAAATTGAGTTCCTTTGTCATTCTTACATGGTTTAATAAAACGACTAAACTCTTTTCCCCAAAAGCGCAAAAGAGACTGTTTAACACCAATAGCTTCTGCAACTTCTGATATAGTATAATACAACTTATTCATATTATCTTTTTTTTCTGTTTTTCTTTAGGATATTCATTACTCTCGTCCCATTTCTTTTTGATTTCATTTAATTTACCTCTTTGCTTTGTTGCTAATAGAAACAATACATGTTTTGTCTCTATCGGTAGCACTTCAAACTTTGTCTTATTTTGAAGTTCCGTTTTTAGATCATTAATATACTTTACCCGCTCTTTGCGTGGGAAATGTTGGTAAATCAATATATCTTTTTCAATTTTGGCAAATTGCTGTATCTCATCCCAGTACAGATATTTTGAACTGTTCTTATTACCATATTTCTTGGATTTAACTTCTATCCCATTGTCAGGGTCAAAGAACACTATTCCACCTTTTTTGGCTTCTACTAAAAGTGCTTCAAAATATTTTGTTCTTTCCTCCTTATTATCACATAGAGTTTTAGAATAGTAATTATATTTATCGCCAAATAACTCTTGAACATCTTTAATTTCGCGTTTACTCTTGTCAATTGATATAAGCTTATCGAATAATTCAGGATTAAGTTGTCTATCATTTCTATTATTTTCGAGATAGTCTAATTTATTTCCATCATTTCGACTATCATCACCCGTTAACATCCAAGCAATAAGTATTTTTTCATTTAATACTTCCGAGATAATTTCAATCAATGAATACTTCTTATAGTCATTGATATCACCAACATACTGATTTTTCATTTTCTAAATATTAATTGTTTTTGTTTTCGTTGCTAAGTATTACCGAGCACAAAACTACAATTAATATTTTACTTTACAAGTTCATAGAGAACTTTTTCATGAAATCAGCTATCGACTTATTTGTTATCAATAAAGTTAAAGAAAAACGAAAACAGTTTAATATATCACAGCGAGGAATCGCTGATATATTAAACTGTTCTGCTGGTTTTATAGGTGAGGTTGAAAGTGAAAACCATGTGACTAAATATAGCGTTCATCAACTTTACCTTATTGCCAAAGAATTTGAATGTTCGCTTTCTGAGTTTTTCCCTCCACTGGATTCCGACGAATTTTAACTCGTCAACTCGTAATGCATTTTCTCAATAATACCATCTAAGTATTCTTTCTGATAATTTATAGTTGTCAACCAACTCTTGCTTAGTGAAAAATGGTTTTGTGGTTGCACAAACTCTTTTGTTAAAAAACACAATAATGTTTAACATTTACAATCTGTTGTTTAATACAGCATTTTAAAAAATGATTTTCTTTATTTCTCGTTTGCTTTTTATTTTCTGTTTTTCCTTTTTTATGTCGTATTTGAGCCTCATATCCTTCAGGCAATTCAATGAACAATCCTGTTGGAATAAGTTTCTTCTCAAGAGGCTGCAATACCACAGAATCTTCTAAGTTTGCACGTAAATCCATACCTGCCGAAAGAATAGTTGCATACTCAGGTAATGCATTTTTTGCTTGTTTACAATTTTTACAATCATGATATTTTTATCTTTTATCTTTTGTATATAAAGGGTCATATGTTTCGCTTAAAAGTAAACCATTTTCATCGTAAGTTGCAAGATAAAAGCATTTTTCTTCTCCTTTCTTAAAACTTTTTATTGTTTGAGGTTTACCATTCTCATAATATCTAATTTCTTTATGACCTATAAAATCTGGAGCACCATCAACAGCTTCAAATTGTTTATTTCCATTATTATAATATTTTAATGCATGAATAATTCCTTTTTCTGTATCACGATGGAGAGAGAGAAACCAACCGTGATTTGAATTATTTTCCCACTGTTTTCGATAGACTTCTTCGTCATATAGTGAATTACTATTAATTCTTTTGTATTTTACTTCACTTTTACCTACTACATTTTTATATATAACAATATAAGTATTTGCATCAATGACTGTTTGATTAGAATATTCAAGTGTATCACCACTTGTAGAAAATTCAATATAGTTATTTGTCTTTTCCCCATTTTTATATTCTTTTCTTTCAGAAAGATAAATTTTGGGTTTTAATCCACTAGCAACCAATTCCTCATAAGTTAATGTTTGATTAGTTGTATTGTTTTCGTAATTCCAAGTTTTATCTAATCCATTCTTTTGACCATTCTTATAATTAGCAGTATGGCGTACTAATAATCCAGGAACATCAAAGTATTCCATAAATATTCCATTAAGTTCATTTTTTGTATAATTGCATACTACAACTAGATTTCTGTTTGAACTCCACTCTTTATAAACACCCTGTTTTTCATTAGTGGCTTTGATAACGGTATATTGTTCACGTAAAATAGTATGATGTAAATCCCAATATCTAGAAATTTGAGTAAATTGTGCAGAAATTGACAACGAGGTCAATAAAATTGAAAGTGATAGAATTAGTTTTTTCATAATGTTACAATGTATTGATTTGTGATAATTATTAATATAAGTTGAAAGAAATGTTATAGTCAATCTCTCTTTTAAGTTACAAAAGTATGGGTATGACTACGACATTTTAAGTCGGTGCTCGAATATTTTTACTTCGTTTTTCCATTTTCCCTTGATTTTAGGCAAAAAATAACCGCTTATTTCAAATAAGCGGTCAATTGATTATGTTTTGGATAATGTACGGCTATGAGCAGTGCTTCATTTTCTGTATTGTTGGATTGTTTTCGTTAATCGTTCATCGATTTTTTTTCTTAAAGAATCAGGCGACAAAACTTCTACATGTTCACCATAACTTAAGAGTTTGTTTTCCAATTCAGGATTAATAATAACTTGTATTGAAACCGTTCGATCATCAATCTTTTGAGAATGATGTAAGGGTAATGCTGAAAAATGGCTTATAAGAAAATCGGCTTTGCATAAGAATTTTACAGTTTCAATGGAAGGATTTTGTTGTTCGGGCATATAAACCAATCCATAAATATCATTGAATCGTTCGAAAGTAGTAGCCAATTCTGGCGTTCGCTGAAATTTCTCGTCAGTTACAATCAAATCATTCAGTCTGTCCAGACCAAAAGTTCTGAAAGCATTCTTTTCTTTGACGAACGCAAACAAATACCATCGCCCTTCAAATTCTCTCAATAGATAGGGTTCCGCTATGTATTGGGAGCTTTCTTTTGTACTATAATTCAAATGATTGAACCGTAAAATTAGACTATTCTTAGCTGCTTGTAATAATACTGCAATTTTTTCAACCCCATTGAATGATGTTACCGGACTCATCAACAGATATTTAAAAAATTCTTGTTTGTCTTTTATAGAGGTCAGAATTATATCTGCACTTTCAGCCAATCCGATAAAAAAAAGTACTTTGTCAAAATCATCATTTCTCTGTTTATCTATGTAATATCCGTTTTTATTTCGGTCATATTCTATATTGACATCCAGATTATAGCGAATATTATTAATATCACGGTCTAACGTCCGGCTATCAATCTCAATATCATGGCTTTTTAAATATTGTAAAAGAGTTGCTTTACTGGGATAATCATTTCTGTTTATTCTACGGATGAGAATATAATCCCTACGTATCATGTTCTTGTTTTTCATGTAATCGTCTATTATTCATTGTATTACAAACGGCATGCCATTGTTATGTATATGACAGCTTGTCATTTCTATAACAGTGGACACCGATTTCCAAATTATTTGAACAAAGATATAGATAATACTGCGACAAATTATGGCGTTGTCAAAAAACGACTTATATTTGAGTGTTAAATGAAGCTGTGTTTCGCTCGTTCCATACAATGGTTCGAGACAAGCCTTGTGTTAGTGATATTTCGCGAAGCTCCGCATCACTTGATACAGGATATATAATTATTAACTCAAAAATTGATAATGCCAACTATTCCGATGCCACCACCTTCTAACTCTACCTTCATTTTTAAGTTGCCTACAAATACTTTGAATTTGACACAATGATAAATTTTGGAATTTTGAATGAATTACTTTTGCTGTTGAAAAATCTCTCCATTCTTTGAGAAATTCATAAATTTCTTCTTTCATAGTTATTAATTAAAAAATTTACTAACTATATCCTCGAACCAATATAGGAAGAGGTATACTGTCTCTTTCGGCACTTTAGCACCAATTCTCTACAAAAGGCTCTAGAAGTGTATTTTTTGAATATTAATCGTGTTAATTAGTGCTAATCGTGCAAACTTACCATTGAGTACTGTTAGCACTGTCGGCACTCGTCAGCACTATTAAT
>TBL_comb47_HYPODRAFT_10006683_pt1 | contig 12391 bp, 6 predicted proteins | sample TroBogypolimnion_40_FD_10682 | JGI IMG/M metagenome (IMG submission 10682)
TTGCGTTTGGTTCTAACTCGTATAATGGTGGCACTTATAGTCCTACGTTTAACCCTATGCTTGTACGCTGGTCGGACCAAGCGAATGCTTATCAATGGGTTCCGCAAGTAACCAATCAATCTGGTGAGTTTCCATTATCAAATGGCTCATTCATTATGGGCGCAAGGGCAACCCGTCAAGAAATTTTAATTTGGACTAATACCGCCCTATATACAATGCAGTATGTAGGATACCCATATGTATGGTCATTCCAGCTTTTAATGGATAACATATCTGTTATGTCGCCTAACTGCATGGTAACGGTAAACAACATCACGTACTGGATGGGCACATCTAAATTCTACAAATATGACGGTACAGTCCACACTTTACCTTCTACCCTACGTCAATACATCTTTGATGACTTAAGTCAAAATCAAGCATTCCAAGTGTTTGCAGGACCAAATGAAGGTTTTAATGAGGTATGGTGGTTCTACGTTAGTAACGAAAGTGCCAGCACGGGCGCTAATTCTATTGACAAATACGTTATTTACAACTATTTAGATGACTCATGGGCTTATGGCACATTTGAAACCGTTCAAGTAAATGCTGGCTCTTTTGTCATTGGTAAACAATATGTCATTTCTAGTGTGGGAACCACTAACTTTACCGCTATTGGCGCAGCAAACAATAACGTAGGAACCTACTTTGTAGCCACGGGTGTAGGTTCTGGTACAGGAACTGCATGGGCGCTAAACGGTAGAAGCGCATGGATTCAGAACAATATTCAATCTAATCCAGTGGTGGCTGATTATAACGGCAGACTCTTATACCATGAGAGCGGAGTAGATGATTCTGCTACGTCCAATACCCAGCCAATTTACGCTTATATTCAATCTTCTGATTTTGGCATTATGGCATCTGACCAAAACAATAGCGGTCAACATTTTGGTTTTGTATGGCGTTTATTGCCTGATGTGAACTTTAATGGCTCAACCGTAGCTAATCCACAAGTGACGATGGCGCTATATCCACGCCAAAACTCTGGAACGGCGTATGGCTCTACAGACCAGAACCTTGTCACCAGTAGCCAATCTTACGCTTATCCTACGCCTCAAGAGTATACGGTACAGCAGTTCACAGGAGAGGTCTATACACGCCTTAGAGGGCGCCAAATGGCGTTTAAATGCTATTCCAACACCATAGGAACAGCGTGGCAATTAGGCACAAATCGTTATGACGTTAAACAAGACGGTAGAAGATGATTAATCCTACCATTATCCCCACAAAAGCACCCAACTTGCCTGTGGCTGGGATGATGTATGACCAATCCTTTGAAAACCAAATACTGAACGCATTACGCCTATATTTTGTGCAAATAGATAACTTTACAAGAGCAACTTCTACCGTTCGCTATGGCACAACAGCCAATAGACCAGCCGTAGATTTGGTAACTGGGCAACAATATTTTGATACAACCCTTGGAATTCCTATTTGGTATAACGGTTCTAAATGGGTAAATTCTAGTGGTAGCGCAGTTTAAACAGTGGTAAAATGAGCAAAATTCTATAAGGAATACATATGAGTAGCAATGGTGGCGGAGGCAGTAACTTACTAGATATGGGGCTAATGATAGCCGCAGGCGTAGCCGCCCCTGAAGTGGCTGGTGCATTAGCTCCAGAAATTATGGGCGCTGGTGGACTTGGCGGAGCCGCTGTTGGTGCTGCAACTGGCGCTGGTCTGTCTGGATTGACTGCCGCAGCTACTGGTCAAAATGCATTAAGAGCTGCAGAAATGGGTGCATTGGGTGGTGCAGCAACTGGATTTATGCCTGATACTCCTACATTACCTTCTGGGGCTAATCCACCAGTAGAAATGGCTCCAGTAAATACTCCAATGGAAGGAGTTCCTCCTCCCGCAGTTACCCCTCCAGTAACTCCCCCACCGCCATCTAGCAATATGTTGGGAAATGCAAATATATTTAGTCCATCAGGAACATTGCCATCTAATGCTCAATTATATACATCTGCTGGCATCAATACTTTAGGTGCATTAAGCCAAAGACCTGCTGGAGCCTATACTCCTCCAAACGCTATCTATACTGGCGGTCCATTACAGAAGTTTAAGTATGACCCTAATAATTATCAACCTGATGTAGTAACTCCTCCAACCCCTTTATATCACGCTCAATACGCAGAAGGTGGTATTACTTCCTTGGCTGCTGGAGGAAATCCGGGACAATTTGACACTCCATTGCCAAATCCACAGGGATATCAATTAGAAAGTACTGGTCGCTATGATGCTATTCCAAGTGCTAGTGATTCAAGTTCTTCCAACATGGATATGATTGAAAAATATATGTCTGATTATCAATCTAATCCTGCTTCGGTAAGGTCTGCCGCACAAAATGGCGACTATAATGCAATGATTGCATTGAATAAAATCAACAATACACCAAATCAAAACTATGCTTCTGGTGGTGGAATTAGTACATTAGGTTCTTACTCTGACGGTGGTCGTTTACTCAAAGGTCCGGGTGATGGTATGAGCGACTCTATTCCAGCCAAGATTGGCGGAAAACAAGAAGCTAGACTTGCTGATGGTGAATTTGTCATCCCGTCTGACGTTGTTTCTGGATTAGGAAACGGTTCTACTGACGCTGGTGCTAAACATTTGTATAAAATGATGGATAAAGTACGCCATGCACGAACAGGGCGTAAATCACAAGGTAAGCAGATTAAATCGGAGAAATATTTACCAGCATGACACAACTAATCTACGAGGATGTAGACGCACTACAGTTCCTCCCAGAGTTTGAAAAGTTATTTCCTTTGCATTATGAAGAGTTATGTGTCACAAAAGAGTACCCGTTAGAGCCAGATATAGAAGCGTATCAGGCACTAGCAAAAGCTAGGATGTTGCGGTGTATTACTTGCCGCTTTGATGGTGAATTGATTGGCTATATTGTATTTACGATTAGCCGCCATATGCACTATCGTTCTTGTGTTACCGCATTTGAAGATTTGTACTTTGTAAGAAAAGATTATCGCAAAGGCAGAGTAGGAATTAAGTTATTTCAGTACGCTGAAAAAGTATTAAAGCAGTTTGGAGTTAATCGAATTGTCATGCACACTAAGGTGCATTTAGATAATTCAAGACTGTTTGAGTATTTAGGATATAAATGGACAGATAAAGTCTTTACAAAGATATTAGGATAAATATGTATTATTCAAAACGCCAACTATACGCATTAGGGGAAACCCTAGGTGATTCTGTAACCCAGCATAAAGTTGGCGGTGGACGTATCTATGGCGGAGGCGGTTCCTCTCCTCCTCCTGCATCTACATCACCCACTCAGACAACTGTACAAAATACCAATATTCCTGATTATGCTCAACCTTACGTTGAGTCTATGTTAGGCGCTACTCAGCAACAGCTATTTAATACTAACACCGATGCTAACGGTAATGTCAATATTACTGGTATTAAACCATATCAACCATATAGTCAAAATCCATCAGACTATGTAGCAGGATTTAGCCCGCTTCAACAGCAATCTCAACAGGGCGCTGCTAATCTTCAAGTTCCGGGACAAATAGGGGCGGCTACAGGTGCAACAGCTTACGGAATTGGCAATGCAATGAATATGAGTGCAAATGCCACACCACAAGATTTTCAAAATCAAGTTGGTGGATATATGAATCCGTATATCCAGAATGTATTGCAACCAGCTTTGGCTTTACAAAATCAACAATATGGTATGCAAGCAGCACAAGAACAAGGGAATGCAACGCAACAAGGCGCTTTTGGTGGTAGTCGTGAAGCTTTACAATCTGGATTAAATCAACAAAATCAAATGTTGGCTAATAATCAACTAATTGGAAATGCTTATAACCAAGCTTTTGGCGCTGCTCAGAATCAATATAACCAATCTGGCGCTTTTCAACTACAAGCTAATCAAGCAGCCATGCAAAATGCTGCTCAACTTGGTCAATTGGGTGGTCAACAACTCCAAGCACAGCAAGGTATTCTTTCTGCACAAAATGCTGCGGGCGCACAACAACAAGCTCAACAACAGCAAATCATTAACCAAGCTATTCAGAATTACGCTGTGGCACAACAATACCCACAACAACAGCTTGCATTTATGAATGCTCAGTTGCGTGGCTTACCATTACAGTCTTCTACTGTACAACAATATCAAGCCGCTCCAAGTGCTATTTCTCAAGCCGCTGGTCTTGGAACCGCTGGTATTGCAGGATTAGGCTTGTATAACGCTATGAATACCCCGCCTTCATCTTCTGATATTCGTGTAAAAGAAAATATTGAATTTGTGGACATTCTTATGAATGGCGTCAACATCTATGAGTTTGATTACAAGCCAGAATTTAAAGATAAATCAGGCTATGGACGTTATCGTGGCGTTATGGCTGATGAAGTTGAACAAGTTATGCCACAAGCCGTTGGTCGTGATAGCGATGGATATAAAACAGTTCATTACTCTATGCTTGGAATCAAGATGGAGGAAGTATGATTGGCGACTACTTTAGCAAAATGGCTACGGCACAAAAAATGACACCGCAACAGTTACAACAATCCGTTAAAGATAATGTACTGACTCCAGATATGGCTCAGAACGCACAACAAACTCCTGCGCCACAAACCGGTATTCAGGGTTTACAACAACCTCCTATTGCTCAAGAAGTAATGCAACAAGCAGACCAAATGATGGCTCCAGAACAAATTGAACACAAAATTAATGAATTAAAAAGCGTTGTTGCACAAGTTCATCAGGGCGTACAATCTGGTGAAATAGAGGCATATAAGGGTATACCCTTTATTAAAGAACAATTAGAAAAGATTCAAATGCTAGAAGCACAACTTCCTAAACAGGGAATTGATACTGCTATACCAGAATCGCAAATAGAACAACAAGTCGCACAAGCTCCAGAACAAGCTCCACAAGGAATTGATGCGGCGCCAAGTAACCTTCCTACTCAAATGGCAGAGGGTGGCATTATTGGCTTTGCTGTAGGTGGTATGGACGATGATGAAGAAGATAGAGAACTAGAACAACTCTATGGTTCTGGTACCGATAATGACCTTATTCAAGCTATTGTTGCAGGCGGTGGTAGACGCCCAATACACCCATCTGCCGCCGTTCAAATGGAGCCTATGTCTCAAGAAGTGAGTGCTAAAGGTAAACATAAATACGAAGACTTAGTCATTAAAGAAGCTCAACGTCAAGGTTTGCCCCCAGAGATTGCTGTACGTGCCCTATATAAAGAGACTGGTAATCATCCTAACCCAGAGACTGCAATGTCTAAAGCGGGCGCCTATGGTCCTATGCAACTGATGGCGGGTACTGCAAAACAAATGGGTGTGGATAGAATGGACCCTATTCAGAATATTCAAGGCGGTATTGGATATCTTAAGCAACAGTATGATAAGTACCAAGACCCTAACCTTGCGTTAATGGCATACAATGCTGGGCCGGGTCGTGTTGACCGCGCCCTACGTTCTGAAAAAGGAATTGCAGGATTGCCTGAAGAGACTCGTAAATATGTCAATATGGCAGAAGGCGGTATTGCGCATTTTGTAAATGATGGATTAGTAGGTCCATCCGGCGAAAGCATGTCTGAATACTTAGCAAATAATCCTGAAGTTGCTGCAGAAGAAACGCCGTCTAAACCGCTATCAAAAGAAGCTCAAGCAGCTAAAGATTTATTAGAAAAAAATAAAGCTAGAGCATCACAAATGGGTTCTAGAGCACCAAGTGCATCAACAGCCGCAGAAGCCGATACTTTGGCAATGCGAGGAATTAAATCATTAGGCAGAAATGTTGTCAGACCTGTGTTGTCTGGACCGGGCGCCGTGGTTGGAACAGGTGGTGCTTTGGCAAGTTATGGTGCTGCCAACGCTTTATCAAATGCTACTGACGAAGAATTGCAAATGTTGCAAGGTGATATTGGTAGTGATACTTCAATGGCTGCCTCAGCTATTCTTGCTGGAAGAAAAAATCCTACGCCAGTAACTAACGCACCTAATTTAGTTTCACAAGGTTCTGCGCAATCTCTTGTTTCATCTGCTGCCAAAGAACAACAACAAGATTTAGATGATGCATCTAATTATGCCGTGCCAAAACCTGTTGCAGCGCCTTCTTCTATGGCTATTAGTGACCCAAACCAAGTTGGACCACAATACTCATTAGGCAGTCCTCCTCCTGCTGCGCCAGCTTCACCTGTAGAAAAAGCTGGAATCAACTCAGCTCCTGCCGCTAATTCTTTGGCATCAGACCCTATTGTTGCACAGTATATGACAGATATTGCAAATCAACGTGCTGAGTCCAAAAAGAATGCAGAGACCAATAAGTATCTTGCTTTGATGCAAGCAGGCTTTGGCATGATGGGTGGCACGTCTCCATATGCTGCTGTTAATATTGGTCAGGGCGCTGAAAAAGGTGTTGGTACATATGCCGCTCTAAATGCTGCAACACAAAAAGAACAAAGCGATTTAATGAATCAACAGCTTGGACTGTACAAATATCAAAGCGCTGCTGAGATTGGTAGAAAACGTAATGAACTTACCGAAAGAGCGCTTGGTGAAAAAACCACTATTGAAGATAAGAATAGAAATGCTTATCAACAAGCTTTAGACAGACATCCTCAAATTAAATCATTAAATGACCAAATGAAAGAAGGTTTAAAAAATGGTACTTGGGATGATTATCAACAGCAACAATACAACGAAAAATATAAAGAAGTATCTGATGCATTAGCAATACACTATAAGGTCGACCCAGATATTAATGTTAAACTAACGCCAATTACTCCTAAACCTATAGAGAAAAAACCAAGCGTGATGGATAGAGTTTTTGGCACTAATAAACCAACTGCTCCAACAATTGCACCAGAACGTAGAAAAGAATTAGATTCAAAATACGAACTTAATTAAGGGCGGCAATGGCTGATTTAGAAAAATTATATGCTGCTCTTGAAAAAGCCGATTCTTTAGGCGAAACTCAAGACGCACACGATATTGCAGCGATGATTCGTGAGCAAAATGCTCAACCGTCTGATATTGGATTGGGCGCTGCTGCTCGTGGTGCTGTACGTGGTGCTTTACCGGCTCTTGCTGGTCTTGTATCTGGTGCTGCTGGTGCTACCGTTGGTTCTGCTGCAGGTCCTGTAGGTACCGTTGCAGGAGGCTTGGGTGCTGGCTTTGCTGGTTCTGCTGCTATGTCTGCCGCTCAAGAAAAATTCCTTGAAGAGCATCCTGATTTTGCTACATTCCTTGGTCAATCTCCAGAACAACAAGCTAAAGACATTAAAGAACATCCATACCTTGCTATGGCTGGAGAACTATTTCCGAACATATTAGCATTCCGTCCTTCTGGTGCATTGCTAAAGAGTGGTAGAGGATTAGAAGAGGCTGCTGCAAAACAATTGGCTGCAGAAAAAGCCGCCGCCGTAGGTAATGCTGTTATTAATACTGGCGTAGGTGCTGGTATGGAAGTTGGTCAACAAGCTATGGGTGAAGAGCCTATGGACTATGGTAAGGTTGGTATAGCTGCTTTAGCGGGTACTCTAGGACAAAAAGAAACCAGATTAGGTAGAGGATTAACAAATCTTGGAGAGCGTATTGGAACTCCTGCGCAACGTGCTGCTGTGGCTGCATTCCGTAGACCAGAAGCTATCAAGCCAGAAGAAATAATACCTGAAGTTTCCCCAGAGCAGGCTGTAAAACCAGACTATGCTCCTTCATCTGCATCACAAGATACAGAAACTATGCTCAAATCATTAGAGCCGGGATATGAACATCCTGCATTTATTAATGAGATTAAACCAGAACCAAAAGTTGAGCCTACTCCAAAAGCTGAACCTATTTCACAGGTTGAACCTGAGTTTATTTCGCAAGTTGAACCTCCCATAACTCCAAAACCAGTTAAAGCTCCTGAAGTTGTGCCTGCAGAATTACCTCATCCGTATCACGCAGAGTTAACACAATTATACAAAGACCGTAATGTTCTTTTAAAAAGTACAGATAATCTTAATTCGTTTCTTAGAAAAGTAGGTATTAATACTAAAGAAAAATCCGACATGGGAATTGAGTCGGGAAACAAAAGTTATCCTTATGTATTTAGAGAAAAAGCTAAAGGATTAGATGTATTGATGCATGATGCTATTGAGCATGGCATTATTACTGAATCAGATTTAGCTCGTTATCCTGACCCAGTAGAAGGTTTCCGTGAAATGGCAAAGGCTGCTATTGATGGGGATATAGCGCCTACTCCAAAAAATATGGAGAATCTTACCAAGTTAGAGGCAGTTAATAGCCGCATTGAACATCTTGAAAGCATTCCCAAAGAAGATTACGCCCTTCATGCAGAAACTCCAGAAGAATCCAAAGTAAGAATTGAACAGGAAGCTGCTGCCCGTAAAGAGCAAGAAGATGCCGCAATTCAAGCTGATATGGATGCTCAAGCAGAGCGTGACCGTCAAGAGATTGCACGTCGTAGCCAAGAGCAAGCTAGTAATTTTGAATTAGGTCAGACACCAGAAGAATCATTAACTGGTCAACAACGTCTTGCTGGTCAGGATGATGATATCCCGTTCTTTAGTATGGAACGCCCTAATGAACGTACATATACACGACAAATTGCTAATGCCGAACGTTTATTAAATGAAAAAATTGATGAGTTAAGACGTTTAAATACCAGTAGAACTGCAATTAAAAATCGTTTTGAAACTGAGCGCATTAAACCTAGCGACCAATTTTATGCTAAACAATTGCGTGAAAAAGCAAAAATTCTTGAAGAAGAAATTGATAATCTTAAATGGGAAACTAAAAATAATTCTGCTGAAAAATTTCTTAAACGTGCCACTGATGCTCTTGCCAACAATGAAATTAGCAGAGATGTATATGATGTTATTCACAATATTTACACTAAAGAACCCAATCTTTTAGAAGGATTGAAATTACGTGTAATTGAAAACCCAAAACAAAAAACACAAGGTGTGCAAAGTTTTGAAACTGCTGGTGAATTTATTGGTCGTATAGTTAAGTTATACAAAAATACATCTGGGACTGAAGACCCAAGTGTAGTAAGACATGAGCTTACGCACTCTTTAGAGCAGGTGATGTCAAAAGATGCAAAGAAAAAACTTGTGCAAGAATGGCGTAATTCGCTAGATAAAGCCATAAATAAAGAAAAAACTCCAGAAGGTAAAGAATTTTTTCATGGGCTCAATGCGTATTTGGACAATCCAAGTCCAGATGGTTTTAGATTTGTTAGTCAAAAAATGCCAAAAGGGGGTAAAGACTATTATTATCAGTTTATGAGTCCATCAGAATATTGGGCTGTTAATGCTGAAAAATTATTAAAAGCGCATCTTGGCGGAGCTTGGGAAAAGTTTAAAAAGTTTGTAAATGGAATATTTCAATCTCTTAAGAATACTTTTGGATTTGATAACACTAGTTTAATTCACAAGACGTTTAACGACGTTATTCACGGAAAACGTGAAGGTATAACAATGCTTGCAGATTTGCAGCGTGGGGTTACTCCAAAATATGCAATGGAAGAACCTAAAAATAAACCTATTACAGCTAAAAACGTTTTGGGAGATACCGTTCCATCTAATTGGGATGTTAGACCAAATACTTGGATTGAAGAAAACATTATTCGTAGATTCCAAGATAAACACGTTGATTTGAAACGTACTGTAGAGACTATTAAAAATAAGTTTGGTGAGATTGCTGAACGGTTTAATCCATACGAAAAAGATGGTCTGTGGCATAGTAAAGCCGCCAATGAATTTAGACAGTTTGATGAAAAAGAATTAGACCCATTAGCGAAAAAAATAGATGGTCTTAAACTTACAACCAAAGAAGTCATGGAGTATCTGCATAATCGTCATGCAGAAGAGCGTAATAACCAGATGAATAAGATTAATCCAGATATTGTGGATGAACTTGGTAACGTGCATAAATATGGTTTAAAAGATAAAGGTTCTGGTATTCATACAGATGATGCTAGAAAATATCTTAAGGGTTTACCCGAAGAGAAACGCAAAGCATTGGAGAATGTTGCTAAAGACGTTGATGGAATTATTAAAAAAACACAAGACATTTTGGTTAAAACTGGTCAAATTAAAAAAGAAGTGGTAGATGCTTGGAATAAAACATACAAATATTACATTCCATTATTGCGTGAGATGGAAGAAGAGTTTATGACCTCTTCTGCTGGTGGTAGAAGTATGGCTACTAAAAACGTATTTCAAAAACGTGCTATGGGTTCCGAGCGTAACGTAGCAGATATTTTAAATAGTGTTATTCGACAACGTGAAATCGCTATTGAGAACGCCGCTAAAATGGAAGTAGACCATGCCCTATACGGTTTAGCAATTAAGTCTCCTAATCCAGATATTTGGCTGCCAGTAAGCCCTAAAGCTATTAAGAATCCTGAAATGCTTATTAGAGAGCTAGATGCCCTTGGATTAGACGGTAAAGATATCGTCGGTATGATGCAAGAAAGGCAGACTAGAGAGTTAGTAAAAGATAAAGCTACTGGTCTTGATAAAGTAGTATACAAAACCAACCCATTAGAGCGCTACAAAGATAATGTTCTGCCTATCCGCATTAACGGTGAAGATAGTTACATTTTCTTTAATAAAAAGAATCCAGTAGCCGCCAATATGGTTAAAGCATTCCGTGGGATGGACACTCCAACTACTGGTTTAGTAGGGCAACAAATTGGTAAGGCTACTCAATGGTTAGCTAAAGTAAACACTCAATGGAATCCAGTGTTTGGTGCTCTTAACTTTATGCGTGATTTTGGTTCTGCTATGGCAAACTTGTCCAGTACTGAACTTAAAGGTCAACAAGCCGCCGTTGCTAGTAATGTAAAATCTGCGTTTAGCACTATTTGGAGAACAATGCGTGATGAACGTAAGAGTGGTGGATATCCTGATACCGAGATGGGTAAACTTTATAAAGAATTTAGAGAAAACGGTGGGCAAACTTTATATCGTGAACAGTTATCTAGGCGTGCTGAACAAGAAAACGTTATTAATGAAAAGATTAATAACTTACACAGTAACATAGCTAAAAAGAAGGCTAGTGATTTCTTTAATGGTTTATCTGATTTTAATGACTCGATTGAGAACGCTATTCGTTTATCTGCATATAAAACGGCAAAAGATAACGGATTATCCATTACAAAAGCTGCTACATTAGCCAAAGAATTAACTGTAAACTTCGACCGTAAGGGTGCTATGGGTCAACAAGTTAATAACTACTATGCGTTCTTTAATGCTTCAGCCCAAGGTACTGCTCGTATGGTTCAAACTTTAAAAGGACCAGCCGGTAAAAAAATTATTATGGGTGGTATAGGATTAGGGGCGCTACAAGCTGGAATGATGGCTATGGCTGACTTTGGAGAAGATGACCCACCAGAGTTTATTAAATCAAGAAACTTTATTATTCCTACTTTTGACGGCAGTTACATAGCCATTCCTTACCCATTGGGATTGCATTTCCTTCCTAATATTGGACGTCTTGCCGTAGAAACTGGTATGCATGGACATCCGGGCAAGCATTTTGCTAATATGGCGGCTGTTGTAGCAGATGCATTTAATCCATTAGGTGGTGGTGAGCTATCTTTACAGACTATTGCTCCAACTGTATTAGACCCTGCTGTAGCGCTTGCTACCAATAAAGATGCATTTGGTCGCCCTATTTATAAAGAAGACCGTTCCACTTCTCCTACGACTGGTTTAAGCCGTTCTAGGGAGCAATCTACAGCTATTAATAAATCCGTAGCAGAAGCAATAAATTACATTACTGGCGGTACAGAAGACACCAAAGGATTTTTAAGTCCTACGGCAGACCAATTAGATTATTTAACTGGTCAAGTTACTGGCGGGGCAGGACGTGAAGTAATGAAGCTTGCCCAAACCACAAAAGCTATTGCAGAAGGTGATACAGAAAATTTACCAAGCTATCAAATTCCATTAGCTGGTCGTTTTTATGGTAACGTAGAATCCCCTGCAGCTAATTCGCAACACTTTTATGACAATGTAACTCGCATGGCAGAACACGAAGCCACTATTAAAGGCATGAGAGAGCGCAAAGAAAACGTTGCTGAGTATATTAGGGATAACCCTGAGTCTAAACTATGGCAACAGGCTAATAATGCAGAAAATCAAATATCTGCTATTACTAAACAAAAGAAAGCCGCCATTAAACGGGGTGAATCTGATGAAAAACTTAAAAAGTTTGATGAGAGAAAACAAGCTATTATGACTCGCTTTAATAATCAAGTAAAACCTTATCAAGAGTAGTGGTTTTCCCTAAGTTCACACTATTGTCTTATAAATCAATGTATTATCTGTGTAAACAGAGGAGAACGATG
>TBL_comb47_HYPODRAFT_10006684_pt1 | contig 12390 bp, 12 predicted proteins | sample TroBogypolimnion_40_FD_10682 | JGI IMG/M metagenome (IMG submission 10682)
TATCAAATTATTAAAAAAGCTATAGAAGAAGATTTATGGTCACAGAGAATAGATACTATACGCCAAGAAAAACAACGAATATTAAATGAACTTGCGTTTTTTCCTACTATTCAAAAAATTTTTAATAAAAATGTAAAAAATGAAGAACTTATAAATGAAGAATATAAAAAATATTTTGGAAATAATACTACTGAATCAAAAAAATATTGCTTTATTCATAGTTGTAATGTAAAAGAAAGTGGCATCGACATATTAACTGATATTGTTTCTAATATAATAAATATCGGTTTAATTCAATATTTAGAAAAAATATTTATAGTTAATATTGGCGAAAATCTTGATCGAAATATGTTTTTTCAAGAAAAAATAGTAATAATAAATTATTCAGATAATTATAAATTATGCGAAATACCTACAATTAATTTAATTCATACATTTTGCGAACATAATCCAAGTTGTGAAATTTTATATTTACATACAAAAGGTACAACTTTCTATAATAATCCAAATAAACAATATATTACAGATTGGAAAAATATGATGCTGTATTTTCTTGTAGAAAAATATGCTGATTGTTTTGAACTATTACAAAATTATGATGCTATCGGATGTAATTATATTACAAACCCATTCAAAAATCATTTTAGTGGTAACTTTTGGTGGGCAAATAGCAATTATATTAAACAATTAAAAAGATTACCTGATATTTGCGATAGACATGAAGCTGAATGGTGGATTTTATCTAATAAATTAGCAAAAAGTTATGAAATACATAATTCTTCAACAAATCATTATCACAATTTATATCCAAAAGATAAATATATTAAACTTTTTTAAAAGTATATAAATTATTTTGCTTTTGCTTCGCTTAAACTTTTTCTAATAGTATATTATATTACTATGTCATTTACTAGATTTAACTATGACCCTTGCAGAACAAAAAAACAAATACAACAGTCAACAGACCCAGGAAGATGGATAATGAATGTGCCTGGAAATGGTTCAGAACCCGCTTATATGGAAGACCCTTTTATAAGAATACAAAAATGGGGCGCAAACTTAAGAACAAACACGATTAATTTAGAAAGTGACCTTCTAGGTGTAAATAGAAATCTTAGTAGAGATTGTTTAGGAAAAGACAATTACAAAAGCTACAATGTTCCAAATGAAGCCATTAGTTATCCGTCTTCCAGCAAATTAACTACAGGACAATCAAGAACAACAGATCCTGCTTGGTGGTATCGTGACAAAGAACAAGTTGATTGGTATTATCCTCCTCTAAATCCTCAAGAAAATACGTGTGTTCCTTTTTTGAATAATCTAAATACTAGAATTTTAGAGAAAGATTATTTTACACCAAAGAGAGACTGTATTATAAATGAGGCAAATGATAATCTACTACCAAATGTTGGCTTAAAAGGTAATTATGTAGGTGGGCCAAATACGTGTGCTCAAAATAATTCATGTAAATCAGTATAAATAATTAAATAATTAAATAATTAAATAATTAAATAATAAATAATAAAAATAATAAAAATAATAAAAATAAAATACTTTTATTATTAAAAATTAATATTTAAGATTAATATTAGATTAAAAATATAATGTTTAATATATATAATGGAATTAGCTATCCCTTTACTAGCATTAGGTGGAATGTATGTAATATCAAATCAATCATCATCAAATAAAGAACCTTTAAGGAATGCGGAACGTGTAAAAATGAATCCAGAAAGTTTTACAAATATGGGAAAACAAACAAATTATTTACCAAATACGGCTGTACCTCCTCAAAACTTTCCGGTTTCTAATATAAATCAATTAGTAGATACAGTACAAGAATACCCAAATCCTAATGCCGCAACAGATAAATACTTCGACCAAAATAACTATGAAAAACGTGTGAATCAAGGAAAATCTGTCGGACAAAATCCTCAACAAATTTATTCTATTAGTGGGAATTATTTGGACTCAGCTCAATTTAAACATAATAATATGGTACCATTTAATGGCGGAAAAATTAAAGGTTATACGTATGATATGAATATTGCGGAAACTGTTTTAGATAATATGAATGGTTCCGGGTCGCAAGTAATTAAAAAAATAGAGCAAGCGCCATTATTTAAACCTGAAGATAACGTTCAATGGGCCTTATGGTGCGCCAAATCAAAGCGATTTTTTTCAATCTCGTGTTAATCCTGGAATGAGAAATAATAATGTGAAACCTTTTGCTACAGAAAATGTTGGTCCTGGTTTAAATCAAGGTTTTACTACGTCTGGTAGTGGTGGATTTAATTCTGGAATGGAATCACGAGATTCTTGGTTACCAAAAACAGTTGATGAGTTAAGAGTTGATACAAATCCAAAATTAGAATACACATTAACAAACCACGAAGGCCCAGCAAATGCGGTCATTAAAAATTTAGGATTAATAGGTCGTGTAGAAAAGCAAACGCCTGATACATTTTTTATTAATACTCAAGACCGTTGGCTAACCACAACTGGTGGTGAAAAAGCAGAGCGATTAAGACCTATTGAAGAAATGGGCGTAATAAGACGTAATGATATTTTATCTGACTACAAGGGTCCTGCTGGTAATAATGATAGACAGGCAGGTCAAGCTCCTACATCATTTGAACCATCAAAACGTCATCAAATGCCCGCAAAAGATGTGGCGTGTTCATCTGCTGGTGGTCGCGGACCTAGTACAGATGGGGATAATTTTTTAAGAAGTCACACAAATTACTCAAATCATAGGTCAACAATGAAACAACCCGACACTTTGAGAAGCGGATTTGGTGGAGCTATTGGAGCTGTAATTGCGCCATTAATGGATATTTTAAGACCATCCAGAAAAGAAGAAACTACAAACAATGTGCGAATTTATGGTGAGGCTACATCATCTGTACCTCAAAGTTATGTTGTTAATCCTTTTGACACAACAAATACAACTGTAAAAGAAACCACTTTGTATTCACCGAATTTTAATATTAATAACCAAAAAGAAGGAATGTATGTTAATAATGCTATGCCTGGCGAGCAAACTCAGAGAGATACAACAAGTTGTAATTATATTGGTACTTCTGGCGGTGCTGCGGCTCAGTACGGTGATATGAGTTATGACGCGGCATACAGGCAACATAATAATGATATTAAATCTGCTACCATTGGGAATAGACCAAATCAAGGCGGAACTCAAGTATTTAATCAGCAAATGAATGTTAATATTGCTAGACAAGATTCAGACAGATATAATTACAGAGTAAACGCACCAGCAGCTGTTATAGCAATGCCTCCATCAAAGGAGATTTATGGAAAAATCAATGCTCCTCAATACTACAATGAATGCGCAAGTTGTGACCGCATTCAACCAGATATTTTAAATGCTTTTAGAAATAATCCTTATACACATAGTCTAACAACCTCTGTTTAAAATAATAAAATAATAATAATAAAATTAGTATTACAAACATTTTTTTAAATAATAAGTAATTAAAAACTTATTATTTAAAAAAAAATTGAAATGAAAGTTACTTGATAACTATAAACTATTAATTAATTTAAAAATGACAGATCAATCTAACAATACACAATCACAAATTAGTCATGGTGGCTCTTTAAGGGCTCTCCAGGACTTAGAATATAATATTAATTCAGTTATAAAAGAAAAAATTGATAATATGACTGATAGAAAAAGTCTTGAAAATACACTTTATCTTGACATAGAAAATGAGTTTATTTTTGCTACTGACAAAAGTCTTCATGGCGCAAGCATAAAAAGATTAAACGAAATTAGTTATTTACATCACAGAAAACCATCAAATGTTGATGCGCAAGGTTTAAAAAATGTTGGTGAAAAAGCATTTGGTGTTCTCGCTACTAATTTATTTTGTGATCCAGAACATGTTCCTACAGAAGAAAATCCTGCTGAATACATTATTGACAAAGAAACTAAAAAAATTTTTGATAAACACGAAGATGACAGAACACCTCTTGAAGATTTAAAAATTGCTCCGCGACTGGTTTAAATATAGCGTATAAGGCTTATGTAAAATAAATTAAAATAGTATAAAAAATTATAAAATAATATAAAAATTATAAAATAATATAAAAATTATAAAAATTTATAATTTTTTTTATTATTACGTAATATTAAAATATAAAAACACTACTTTAATATTAATAAGTTATCAAATGTCATTAAATATTCACGAATCAGTAAAAGAAAAATTGGAATATTTTAAATCTATCCATAAAATTCCAAATATTATATTTCACGGCTCTTCAGGAAGTGGTAAGAGAACAATTGTTAATGATTTTATTCATAGTATATACAATAATGATAGAGAGAAAATAAAATCACTTGTTATGTACGTAAATTGTGCTCACGGTAAAGGAATAAAATTTATTAGAGATGAGTTGAAATTCTTTGCTAAAACACACATTAATTCAAATGGTGGAGATATTTTCAAAAGCATTATTTTATTAAATGCTGACAAATTAACAATGGATGCTCAATCAGCATTGCGAAGATGTATTGAGCTTTTTAGTCATAATACAAGATTTTTTATAATAGTTGAGGATAAATATAAATTATTAAAACCTATTCTCTCCCGTTTTTGTGAAATATATATATCAGAACCAGTATACAATGATACAATAATAAATTTATATAAATATAATCTGAACCAAACTTTTAAAATGAAAGATGTTAAAATTATTAGGTTAGAGTGGTTAAAAAAAGAATTATTAAAATCAGTAAATAAAAAAATAAATGTAGAAGACTTAATGGAATTTTCTACAAAATTATATGAAAAAGGATATAGTGGTACAGATATAATTAATTTAATTGAAAACCAGAAATTTATAGAATTATTAATTTCTAATGAAAAAAGATATGAATTATTAATTGCTTTTAATAAAGTAAGGAAAGAGTTTAGGAATGAAAAATTGATAATTCTTTTTATTTTAAATTTTGTATTTTTAAATTCAGAAATATCATTAGAAAATATATCATTTATTTAAATTTTAGAAATATTATTAAGAAATAATAAGTTAATAATAAATTATTATTAAATTTGGTATTAATATTGATGGACGATTTTAATTTGAGTTCTCTACACGAAAGTAAAAATGAATGGAGTGCTCGTTTAGTAACTATTTTAACTCCTCTTATTATTGATGGTTATAAATCAATTTTAGATGAAGCAATAAAATTATGTAAAGAAAATAAAGAAATGGACAAATATTTAATGACATTTCAAAATTTTATCTCAAGAGTTCCAAAATGGAATCCAGCTATTATTGAAGCAGAAAAAAAAAGAATTTGTGATAAGTCACATTGTTCTTATTTAGAAGATTTAGTTACTTGTGTTCATATAATTCAGTTGAAGGTTTTAACTGCTATGCGAGTCGGGCAAAAACAAAAAAAAATAGATATTAATATTCCAAAATTAGATGATTTTATACATAAAATTTATATTAATGTAGCTAGAAAGGTATATAAAAATACATATTTATTTGAAATAAGTATTCCACCTCTTCAAACTCAAAAACATAATAGAGAATTAGAAGTAATAGTTCAAGAATGTATTTTAAATACATTACGTGAGAGCATACCAGTAGAAGCAATTTTAAAGGCGTATATGGATGAAACAATTGAAGAAGATGTAACTGAAGAAATTAAAGAAGAATACATAGATGAAGTTCCTAAAAATGGTGGCACTAGTAATCAAAATATAAATGATGATATTATAAAGCAAAATACAAATATAAATTCAGAATCGAAATTAAGATTTAATGATACTGATTATACTCGTGATATTAATAATAATGAATCATCTATTAATTCTCCAAAATCTATTGAGCATTTAGAAATGATTAATAAACAAAGAGCAGAACAGCGTAAATTAGACGATGATGATGACGGTGATGATAATAATATAAGATTAAATATTTCAAATCAGTCAGTATCGTTATCTGATTTTGACGTTCACGTAATGGATGAACCCAAAATTGAGTTATTTCCAGAATTATTGATAGACGATATAGAAGTTTTAAATTAATTTGCGTAAAAATATAAATAAGAATATGCTTTAGTATTTTAAATGGAAAATATATTTATAATTGCTGCTGTAATATCAACAGTTTTTCTCATTTCAAAATTTATTGAAATGAGATTTGTTGATAATGAAAGCAAACCATTAAAATTATTAATAAGAGATACTTTATTAGTATATTTTAGTGTAATTTCTGGATATTTTATTATGGAACAATTAAAACCTGTATTAGAAACAGTAGGTGAAACATTGACAACACCTCAAGTATTTACAGATAATCCTGAATTTTAAGTTATATAATAAATAATAAATAATAAATAATAAATAATATATGTATTTATTATATGAAAAATAAAACAAATTTGTTGTTATCATTTCCTAGTTTTATTTTTTTTATTATAATTTTAGTATTATATCTTGATTCAAGTATAATTTTTAAAAATAATTATGGTTCAATAAATAATATATTATATTTATTATTATCATTTATATTAGTGTTTTTATTTTGGAAAATAAATTATATTTATTATCATTCATATTAATGATTTTATATTGATATTATTGTTATTGGTTTAACGACCTGAAAAAACTTTAATTATTACTTTTGATATTTTTTTTTGTTTAATATCATTTTCATATTCATCAAATGTATATTGCCATTTTTGATTGTTAAATATATTTCCAAATAATGATTTCATTTTCATTAAATTCTGAATTTCTTCTGTATAAAAAATTACTCCAAAAATTCTTTCTAACGAACATCGATCTTCTCTATTTTTTACAATAGATAAAAGATTAAATAAACTATATTTTTTTTCTATATATCTTAAAAAATTATAATTTATAAAACTTTGTACTCCAAAACAACCATACCATTTTTGATGATTTAAACCTAAAACATTATCATTTAAAGACAGTTTTTTTTGAATTTCTACTTGATTTGATAACTTACTAGATATAATTATTGTTTTACTGATATTTTCTTTGTCTGCTTCAAAATGCCATAATGGTAAAACCTTAACTCCAATTAATTTTTCAAAATTAATTCTTTTATGAAAAAATATGCTATCGTGTATTATTACAGCATTATCAAAAAAATGTCTTTTATGAAAATAATAATATGGTAATAATTCTCCTCTTCCTGGAAATTCAGATTGTATAATTTCAATATTTGAATATTTAAAATCGGCTTTAATAAAATCCTGATTACTATTATCATCAATAATAATTATTTTTCTTAAAGGATAAAAAGTTCTGATACATCTGACACATTTATTCCAATACTTATTAGTTTTTTCAGAATTAACATGTCTTGTTATTATAAAGCCATACGAGTCCATATAATAATAAATATAATAATAAATATAATTATTATTTATTATTTATAATTTAAATAAATAAATAAATTAATTACTTATAAAATTCTTTAAGCCACTTTAAAATAACTATTTTATGTTTCTTTAAGTTACTTTTCCAATATATATTCTAAAAGTGAAGAAAAGTGTCGGGGAAAGTCAATGGTCGAATCGATTTTGGACATTTATAAATGTCCATTTTGCAAAAGTGGACTAAGACTTTTGGAAAAAGTGTGTTTTTGCTGCATAATGAAAAATTAAGGTCTCCCGACAATTTATTTATTTTCCATTTTGTTAGCATATTTTTTTTTATTTTATTATAAAAAAGAATTTAGGAATATTTTATGTTGATATATTATCAACAAATGGCAACAAAAAAAACATCAAAAAACTCCGACTATTTTGAATGTATAAGATGTGACTTTAAATGCTCTAAAAAAGGGGATTTTAATAGACATATATTAACCCCAAAACATAAAATATCAACAAAATCAACTGAAATACATATAAATACATCATCTCATATTTGTGAAAATTGTAATAAATATTATAAAGATAGGTCAGGGTTATGGAGGACATAAACAAAAATGTAATATTATTAATACTAATAATATGTTTCACAAAATAATAAAAGATGAAAATATAGTTATAGATTCATCTGCTAATGAAGTTTCTGTTTTAACAAATCTTGTTTTAGAATTAGTAAAAAGTAATGGAGAACTTCAAAAACAAATGTTAGAAGTTTGTAAAAATGGTACTCATAATACAAACATTAGCAATTCGCATAACAAAACATTTAATCTTCAGCTTTTTTTAAATGAAACTTGTAAGGATGCGATGAATATTATGGATTTCGTAGATTCCATCAAAATTCAAATGTGCGACATAGAAAGCATTGGAGAATTAGGATTTGTTAATGGAATGTCTAAGCTTATTATTAAGAATCTGAATGCGTTAGCTGAAAATATGAGACCAGTACATTGTAATGATCCCAAAAGGGATTCCTTATACGTTAAAGACGCTAACGTTTGGGAAAAAGAAGAATCAGATAATAAGAAAATTAAAAAAGCAATCAAATACATTTCCCATAAGAATATTTGTTTTATTCCTGAATGGAGAGAAAAGTATCCAGATTGTATTTATAGTGATTCCAAAAAGAGCGATCAGTATAATCATATTGTAATAGAGTCTATGGGAGGTCCTGGAGATAATGATGATGAAAAGGCTGATAAAATAGTAAGGAAAATAGCAAAGGAGGTAACAATTGATAAAAAATAATAATTAATCTAAATATAATTAGGAAATGAATCAATATCAATTATTTCCGTAGGAATGTCTTTTTTCGTATATTCAAATGATTTAAATTCAGGTCTCTCTAATTGAGCTTGAGGAGTATGTCTATGTACACACCTGGCAATCATTTTATATAATTTAAAATCTGGATATCTATCCACACCATTATTTTTATATAATAAGTTAATACCTTTATCATCTAAACACCATTCGGTTACTAATCTTTTTATAGGGTCGCATTTTTCTAGGTCCTTAACTTCATCTAAATCATCAACTAAATAATCAAATATAGAACACGCTAATCTACATAAATCAAAACTATAATTTGGGTCTAATCTAGGTTTTTTATCATTAAAATATGGTTCAGTATTATATTGTGTCGCAGCATCCCCACCATTTTGAAAGCTATCACTACAAAATATTTTTCCATTATATTTATAAATACTTCTTCCAAAATCTATTATTTTAAATATTCTACCAAATGTTGGTACCTTATAATATTTTTTTTTATAACAATAATATAAATATTTTTTATCTGTAGTATTATACATTACATTATTTGTATGAAGATCATTATGAGTAAACGCAAAAGTTTTTTGATAAGTAATTAGAATCATAATAATTTGCATAAAAACAGAAAACCATTCATTTTCATCTTTTAATTCATCAGATAAAATAAGGTCGTCAAATGTGCTTTCACAGTATTCCATACCAATTACTTGTACGGGAAACTGTGGAATTGTAGCTTCAATTGTTTCTTCTATATCAGTATTAGTATCATCATCTTCCCAGTCTTCATTATCTTCTTTTTTATCATTTTCTTCATTTTCTTCATTTTCTATATCTTCAGAAACATTTTCTTCGGAATCATTATCATCACTATTTTCTGATGATGTATGAGAAGTTCTTGATGAACACGTAGAACTACTTTTAATTGTTGTTATTTTAGAACTATTTTCAAGAAGATTTGAGTTTGACATATCAATCAAATCATCATTATTTAATTCTTTTAAATTATCAGCATTTAATTCATTATTTTCAAAAATTTCTTCAAATATTTCTTCATTAAATGATTTTATTGATAAATTAGATTTTTCACTTGAATTATATTCAATTTTTATTGGTTTTTTCTTTTTATTTTCGTCTTGAAAAAGGTGGTCGTAGTTATTAACTTCAAATAATACATTTTTATTTTTATTAAAAAAATCAGAATTTGTTAAATATTCTAAATCATCAAATACATTTATTTTAAAATTATTTTTAATAGAAAGAAATGACCCATAATAATCTAATCCGTGTAAAAAATTATTAGATTGATTTAAATTGCTAGTTAAATATATAAAAAAACCATCAACATATGCTGAATTATTTTGGTCTAAAAATTTTGAATTAACGGATGAATCATCAGAATTTATATTAGGCAAATTAAATAAATCTTTATTATTAATATCATATTTTCCAATTAAATATTTATATGGGTCCAAAAGAGGTGCTAATTTAAAGAATACGTCCTTTTCTTTTGTTTTTTGTGTATTAATATTTTTAATTTTACAATTAAATAGATTACTATTTTCATCATCGCCTTCCTTAATACTTGAAATGTACCATTTATGATTTAGGTTAATACTATTCCAATTAGTATCATTTAGCTCAAAGAATCTTTTATAAATTGGAATATAATTCTGAGTTTTAGAGAGAAACAAGCTTTCGGAATCTTCTAAACTTTTGAAAAGTTCAACATTTTTCCTCTTTTGATAATTTAGGTCAACCATCATTAGCTATTTAATATATAAATTCCCTATTATTTAAACTTATTTATTGTTAAATATATTTTTTCATAACTTTGTGAAAAATATAGAAAAATATTTAATTTTAAAATTGAAATGAAATAGTTTATATTATATTATTTCAATTAAATAAAAATGACTATTTGCTCTAATTGTACTAAAAAGGCTACCTTTAATATTTTGGGTGAAAAGGCAAAATATTGTGCGACTCATAAAGAGCCTGATATGGTAGATGTTGTAAATAAAAAATGTGAATGTAATAATTCTCAACCTAGATGGAATTTTCCAGGATTAAAACCATTATGTTGTGTTTCTTGTAAAAAAGAAGGTATGATTGAAACTCATAGAAAAAAATGTTTTTGTGGTAAAGTTAGACCTACTTTTAATTTTGAAAATTTAAAGGCAGAATTTTGTAATTCTTGTAAAAGTGATGGAATGTCTAATGTTGTAGATGAACGATGCTTTTGTAAAAAGCTAACAAGTCCAAATTTTAATTATGAAGGTTTGCGACCTAAGTATTGTTTTGAATGTAAATTACCAGATATGGTTGATATGCGAAATCCAAAATGTGTGTGTGGATTAAGACCTAATTTTAATTTTGAAGGACTTAAACCTAAATTTTGTTCTAAATGCCGAGTAGATGGAATGATAGATGTAACACACAATATGTGTTTTTGTGGAAAATCACAACCAACTTTTAATTATGAAGGATTAGTAGAAAAATATTGTGTTAATTGTAAACTAGATAATATGATAAGTAAAAATAAATGTTTTTGTGGAAAAGGGTCTCCTTTGTATAATCTAGAAGGATTATTTGGAAAGTTTTGCGGTCAATGTAAAAAAGACAATATGATTGATGTTCATCATAAAAGATGTAAAACACATTTATGTGGTACAAGACCACAAGATAAGTTTGATGGATATTGTTTAAGATGTTTTATTTATAATTTTCCAAATAAACACGTAGCAAAAAATTATAAAACAAAGGAGTTCTCAGTAGTAGAATTTGTTAAATTATGGTTTCCAAACTTTACTTGGTTTGCTGATAAACAAATTAAAGATGGTTGTTCTTCTAAGCGTCCAGATTTGCTACTTGATTTAGGTTATCAAATTATTATTGTAGAAGTTGATGAAAATCAGCATAGTAAATATGATTGCTCTTGTGAGAATAAAAGATTAATGGAACTATCTCAAGATTTAGGGCATAGGCCTATTATATTTATCAGGTTTAATCCAGATGATTATGTTGATATAAATAATGAGCGTGTAAGGTCTTGTTGGAGTATTACAAAAATAACAGGAATTATTAAGATTGAATATAAAAAAGAATGGAATAATCGTTTAGAATGTTTAAAAGAACAAATTAATTATTGGACTCAACCTGAAAATAAAACAGATAAAATGCTAGAAATAATTCAATTATTTTATAACCAAAATATTTAAATAAATTTAAATAATTTTAAAATCATAAAAATTAAATGCGTATTTTTTTTATTAAAAAAAGTCAAATATAATATATGTCGCTAGAATTAAAAAAATTTGATATGAAATCTATTAGCTTTAAGCCTAACGAAAATAAAGGACCTGTCGTGGTTTTATTGGGAAAACGTGATACTGGAAAGTCATTTCTTGTAAGAGATTTACTTTATTATCACCAAGATATTCCAATAGGAACAGTAATTTCAGGCACAGAAGAGGGCAACGGATTTTATACCAAAATGGTTCCAAAATTATTTATCCATAATGAGTATAATACAGCAATTATAGAAAATGTGTTAAAAAGACAGAGAACTGTTTTAAAACAGGTAAAAAAAGAAATGGAAACATTTAAGCGAAGCTCAATAGACCCAAGAGCATTTGTAATTTTAGATGATTGTCTATATGATGCTACTTGGA
>TBL_comb47_HYPODRAFT_10006687_pt1 | contig 12382 bp, 9 predicted proteins | sample TroBogypolimnion_40_FD_10682 | JGI IMG/M metagenome (IMG submission 10682)
TCCCTACGTTCCCCAGGGACAAGGGGAAAGTCAAACAACCAGCCCGGTGAAAGGGGACATTATCACCTGAGTTCTAATGGGGACATTTCTAAAGAGTTTTGACAGCCTCGGAAAACAGCTCGGCGGAAAACAGCTCGGAAAACAGCAAAATCCAGTTCAGTTCCTTGGTTGGGTCACGGCACGTGGGTCCGGATTCAGCGTGTTTGACCGGGATCGCCCCCTAAATGGTGGGTGCCGGGCGCCACGAACCATCCGAAACGAGAACTCAAGACCACCTCGATCCGGGGGCTGCAGGATTTTGGCCTCGGGCTGAGTAACACCTAAGAATGTATCCAAGAAGACCAGGCCGGTCGATTATTTGGGCAACCGGGCGTCGACGGATTCACAGAGGACGTGGAAGAGGAGTTTTTGGGCTTCCTGGATGCGGGCGGTGTTGCTGCCCGGGGCGAGGAGGTCGAGGGTGGCGAGGCCTTTGGTGAAGCCGCCATCCCGGCCGAGGAAGCAAAGGCTCGGGAGCTGCTTGCGGTTGGCCTCCTCGATGGCGCGGACGACGTTGCGGGACTTGCCGCTGGAGGTGAAGGCGATCAGCATGTCCCCCGGCTGACCCAAGCCCCAAACCTGTCGCGCGAAAATCTCGTCGGCGTGGTAGTCGTTGCAAACCGCGGTGAGGAACTCGCCGTTGGCGGTGAGCGAGATGGCGGGATAGGGCCGGCGGTCGGTGCAATAGCGGCAGAGGAATTCGGTGGCCACATGGGTGGCGTCCGAGGCGCTGCCCCCATTACCGCAGACCAGGAGTTTGTGGCCCGAAGTGAGGCAGTTCACCAAGAGGTCGGCGGCCTGGTTGAGCGGTTTCTCGAAATCGCTCAAGGCGCGTAGGTTCGCCGCGGAATCCGCGATCGCTTGTTCCAAAAATGTCATGCGGAGAGCTTAGGCAATTTGCCGAGGATTGCAAAACGGATTCAGACCGCGGCCGCTGCGAGGCAGGAGATGGGCGAAGCCAGAGCGGCTCAGGGTCGGCCTGCTTTGGTGGGTGCGCCCTGAATGGCGTTTTACGTTTTACGCTTCCTGTTTTTTGCCTTAAGCTGCGGGCATCGTGGCTTTGACACTTTACGACCTGATCCCCCGGGACGACCGCCCCAGCAATGACGTGTTGCTCGGGAGATTCCTGGAATACACCGAGGGCAAACGCCTGAGTTTGTATCCAGCCCAGGAGGCGGCGATCCTGGAGCTCTACGAGGAGAAAAACGTGATCCTCAACACGCCTACGGGGTCGGGGAAGTCACTGGTGGCGGCGGCCTTGCACTTCAAGGCCATGGTGCAGGGAAAGCGTTCGGTTTACACCTGCCCGATCAAGGCGCTGGTGAACGAAAAATGGCTGGCCCTGTGCCACGAGTTCGGGCCGGAAATGTCGGGCTGAGCACGGGCGACGCCTCGGTAAACCGGGACGCGCCGATTCTCTGCTGCACGGCGGAGATCCTGGCGAACATCGCCCTGCGGGAGGGGGCGCGGGCCGACGTGGGCGAAGTGATCATGGACGAGTTCCATTATTACGCGGACCGGGAGCGGGGTGTGGCCTGGCAGGTGCCACTCCTGACGCTGCCCCAGGCCCGGTTCCTGCTGATGTCCGCCACACTGGGGGACACCGCCTTTTTCGAGGAAGAACTGACCCGGCTCAACGGCCGGGCGACCGTGACGGTTTCGTCCAAGGATCGGCCGGTGCCGCTCGAATTTGCCTATTCGGAACTGCCGCTGGCCACGACCCTCGAAAACCTGGCGGCGCAGGGCCGGGCGCCCGTGTATGTGGTCCACTTTACGCAACTCGAGGCCGCCCAGAGCGCCCAGGACTTCACCAGCATCAACGTCTGCACACGCGAGGAGAAGGCCGCCTTGGGCGCGGCGGTGGAGGGCTTCAAATTCAGCAGCCCTTACGGTCCGGAAATCCGGCGATGGCTCAAGCACGGCATCGGCCTGCATCATGCGGGGTTGCTGCCCAAGTACCGCGTGCTGATCGAGCAATTGGCCCAGAAGGGCCTGCTCAAGGTCATCTGCGGCACCGACACCCTGGGCGTCGGCATCAACGTCCCGATCCGCACCGTCCTGTTCAGCCGGCTCTGCAAGTTTGACGGCGAGAAGACCGGGATTTTGAGCGCGCGGGATTTCCACCAGATCGGTGGCCGGGCCGGGCGCAAGGGGTTCGACGACCGAGGTTGGGTGGTGGCCCAGGCTCCGGAGCACACCATTGAGAATATCAAGCTCGGCGAGAAGTCCGCCCGCGACGGCAAGAAAGTCGTCAAGCGCAAGCAGCCCGAAAAGAACTTCGTCAACTGGGACAAGAACACCTTCATCCGCCTGATGAACGCGCAACCGGAGCGGTTGTCCTCGCGTTTCCAGGTGACGCACGGGATGCTCTTGAACGTGCTGAGCCGCAAGGGTGACGGCTGCCGCGCCATGCAGAACCTCATCGCCCGCTCCCACGAGACTCCCAAGGCCAAGAAGGGCCACATCAAACGGGCCTGGCAGTTGTTTCGCTCGCTCGTGGACCGGAAGATCATCGAATTCACCCCGCTGACCGAGGAGGGCGCCTATCTGCGGGTGAACGTGGATCTGCAAGACGATTTCTCGATGGACCAGGCGCTCTCGCTCTACCTCCTGGACACCCTGCCGCTGGTCGATCCCGCCGCGCCGGATTATGCGCTCGTGCTGCTCACGCTGGTCGAGTCCATCCTCGAAAACCCGGACATCATCCTGCGCAAACAGCTCGACAAGCTCAAAGGCCAGAAGATGTCCGAAATGAAGATGGCGGGCATCGAATACGACGAACGCATCGAGGAACTCGAGAAACTCGAGCATCCCAAGCCGAACCGCGAGTTCATCTACTCGACCTTCAACGCCTTTGCCGATAAACATCCATGGGTCGGCCAGGAGAACATTCGCCCCAAATCCATCGCCCGCGAGATGTTCGAGACCTACCGCTCCTTTTCCGACTACATTCGCGATTACGAATTGCAGCGCGCCGAGGGCGTCCTGCTCCGCCACCTGAACAGCGTCTTCAAGGTTCTTTCCCAAACCGTGCCCGACAGCGCCAAGAACGACGCCGTCCGCGAGATGGAACTCTACCTGGCCACGATGATCCGCCAGGTGGATTCGAGCCTGTTGGACGAGTGGGAGAAGATGCGCGATCCCAACTATCAGCGCGCTGAGACCAAGGAAGCCCGCCCGCCCGGCGCGGAGGAGGCCGAGCGCGATATCACGCGCGACACCAAAGGCTTCACGGCTGCCATTCGTAACCGGATCTTCAGTTTCCTGCGCGGGTTGGTGAACGAGGATTTCGAGCAGGCGGTGACGCACCTGAGTTCCGCCGAGGACCCTGAAGGTCAGCCCTGGGGCGCCGAGCGCTTGCGCCAAGTCCTCGATGGCTACTACGCCGACCACGCCCAAATCTGCCTGGACCCGAACGCGCGCAATGTCCGCCACACCTATGTGGTTCGCTCGGAAGACCAGCGCTCGTGGCGCGTGCAACAAATGCTCGTGGACCCCGCAGAGCACAACGATTGGGTGACGGAGTTCGAGGTCGACCTGCCGGCTTCCCGGTTGGCGGCGGAGCCGGTGATCCGGTTGAAACGGATTGGGAGTTTGGGCGGATGAACGACTCGGTGCCGCCGCCGCCCTCTCTGGTAGATTGGCAGAGAGTGGCCGGGGGCGCCGTGTGGCGGGGGCGCCGGGGGCACTTTACGGCCAGAGGAGTCAGCCTTCGCTGAGCAGCTACGGCCCGACGAGCCGGCGGTGCTGGCTGGCGACGCTCGGCGGGGTCTGCGTCACAACTGGTGGGCGCGTAAAGGCTTTCGTCCTCATGGGCAGGTATTCTGGGACCCCTTCACAGGCTTGATTCTTGGGTGACTCGCTTGCAGGATGACAAGGCATGGCCAACGTTTTCGACCTGCCGGGAATGGCAGCCGGTTACGCCAAGTCGCGCCCGGAAGTTCATCCGCACATCATCGAGCGGGCACGCAAGTATTTGCCGATGCCGCTGCCCGTCGCGCACGCGCTTGATGTCGGTTGCGGGGCGGGCTTGTCCACACGGGCGTTGCAGTCGATTGCCCGGCACGCGCTTGGCATTGACCCATCCCAGGCAATGGTCAAATGCGCTTCAGCCCTTGTGCCCGGAGCCGATTTCAGAATGGGCATCGCCGAGTCGCTGCCGGTTCCGCCCCGGTCGATGGACCTCATTGCCGCCGCCGGTTCGCTGAACTACGCAGACTTGAACCGATTTTTTGCCGAGGCTGTCCGGGCCCTCCGGGTTGGCGGTGCCTTGCTCGTTTACGATTTCTCACCGGGCAGGAGCTTCAGAGACTCGAACCGCCTCGATTTGTGGTTCACGGACTTTCTCAATCGCTATCCGATGCCCATTGGGTCAGGCCATGAGGTCAGTCCTGAAATCCTAAGTTCATCCGAGTCGGGTCTGCGGCTGTGTGGACATGAGGACTTTGAGGTCGGCCTGGTGGTGGACGGGGCTTTTTACCTCGAGTACATGATGACTGAGACGAATGTCGCCACTGCGGTCCAAAGTGGTGTCCCGGAGCAGTCTATTCGTGCTTGGTGCGCTGACAACCTTGAACCAGTTTTTCAGGGGGTGCCGCGTGAGGTCCTGTTTCGAGGGTATTTCGCCGTCTTGCTGGAAGGCCCCGTCCCATGAGGATGGTTGAGAGGATTGACGTGAAGCGCACTCGCGCAGTCATTCTGGCATGCCTTCTGGCCGTGGCGATGTCGGGGACGCTCATCTGGTGCGGGGTGCTCTACCACGACCACGGTTGCCTCGGTTTTCGGGGTGGACTGCTTGCGACTTACAGCGACCCATATCTGGATGGCTCCGGCAAGCCCTTTCAACGATGCTCATGGCACCTTGGCAACGGCACGCGGACTTGGGGTGAGACCTACGGGGTAAAGTTGGGTCGCCTATTTCTAAGCATGGAGGTAAGGCATACCAATCCGCGCATCATTCCTGACGAGGCAGGGGAAAGTGAAGGGGGCCTAGATTAGTGACATTATTCCGTTTGACGAGGTTGGCCTGGGGGAGGCATGCCGCTCGATGGCACAGCCCTCGCGCATTCAGTTTCCGGTCGCGGTTTACCATCCGCCTTCGCCAAGGCGATAGCGGGACGGGCGTCATCGCGCGCGGCAACGCCGGTCAGCCCATCTTTCCAGACGACCAGGATCGGCCTTCGCTGGGAAGCTACGGCCAGACGAGTCGGCGGTGCTGGCTGGAGACGCTCGGCGGGGCCTGCGTCACAATTGGTGGGCGCGTAAAGGCTATCGTCCTCATGGACAGGTGTCATTATTCTGGGACCCCTTCAAAGGCTTGATTCTTGGGTGACTCGCTTGCAGAATGACAAGGCATGGCCAACGTTTTCGACATGCCGGGAATGGCTGCCGGTTACGCCAAGTCGCGCCCGGAAGTCCATCCGCACATCATCGAACGGGCACGCAAGTATTTGCCGATGCCGCTGCCCGTCGCGCACGCGCTTGATGTCGGTTGCGGGGCGGGTTTGTTCACACGGGCGTTGCAGTCGATTGCCCGGCACGCGTTTGGCATCGACCCATCCCTGGCATTGGTCAAATGCGCTTCAGCCCTTGTGCCCGGAGCCGATTTCAGAATGGGCATCGCCGAGTCGCTGCCGGTTCCGCCCCGGTCGATGGACCTCGTTGCCGCCGCCGGTTCGCTGAACTACGCAGACTTGAACCGATTTTTTGCCGAGGCTGTCCGGGCCCTCCGGGTTGGCGGTGCCTTGCTCGTTTACGATTTCAAAACGGCGCCTTGAACACGGAAAGTTCCTGACCCGCGCGCCGTGTTTGACGTGAGAGGTTGCCCGCTGGCTGCTGGATGCGTTGGAAGAAGGAAACGGCAGTGCAGCCAAGGGGCAGAATGGCGGCAGCGTTCCAGCATTGCCGGACTATGCCGCCCGCCGCCGCCAAATCTTTGGTGACAAGGTTCTCCCCAACATGGTGCTGGTGTCCCGCTCCGAAGAACGCTGGTGAAGGCCTACGCCGACACCAGCCTGTTGTTCTCGCTCTACTCGACGGAGGCCAATTGGCCGAAAGCCGACGCTTGGCGCAAGGCCAACCCCGCCCCTTTGCCCTTCACCGCGTTTCACCGCCTCGAATTGCGGCACGCGCTGAATCGGGCCGTATTTCAAAAGCGGCTGACGCCGGTTGAAGTTCAATCCGCCTGGCAGGAAGCGGAAAACGACATTGCCGCCGGGTTGCTGATTTCCAGCGGCGGCTTGTGGCGCCGTGTTTTCGGTGAGGCGGAATCCATCGCCGCGAACCACGCGTTATAAAGACGCCTCCGGTAACGAGGCGTCTGTCAGAAACCGAGCGTCGCTGTACCCGGACCGGACCTGGGCCTGGTATTCAAAGCAGCGCCACCGGCAGATGGTTTTTGGCGCGTAACAAGGTGAGTGTGATTACTGGCCAGGAGGAAACAGGTCAAATCGCTGCGCGGTCACTCCGCTCAGGTTAAGGCGGACGTTTTGGGCTGATACCGGATGAAACCGCTTGCTGTAGATGGCACCGAAGACTCGCCCCTGGTAAATGGTCCGCCATTGGCCGTCGGCTTGCTGGATTTGCAATTCAAACGGCTGGCTTTGGCCCCGGCGGTGGGTGGGATTCCTGATGGTGAACTCAAGTCGGTCGAAGATCACCGGTTTTCCAAGGTCAAGCATAGCACCCGTTGTTGCGGCGGAGAGAGAACCAGCTGAGGCGGCGGCGAAGGCAAGCGGTTCCAACGGTTGGTCATATTCCACTTTCAGGAGGGTGTCGCACAGCCGCTTCGACGATACCACCCGAGCGGGAATCTGCGGCGCCGCACCGCCACCATGAACATAGATCACCCGGTCGCGGAACACGCATTTCGGCCACGGCGCACCCTTCACGTTGGTGACGCTCTCGCCATATTTCTCCAGCCACGGACCAGTCGTGGGTCCGGGCTTCGGCTGACCGTCGAGCATGGGCGGCAGGCCAAAGAGATAATTGCGGTCGGCGCAGGCGATGCCCACCAAGGTGCGGAGGCGCTGTTCAGACGTGCTCAGGTCCAGGATATCCGCGCGGCGGGATTCGGGGGTCACCTTGAGCGACTGCACCTTCCCGTGATGGTAGACGCATTCGACGGTCGTGTTAAACGTAGCGGTCAGCTTGAACGAGACATCCCAATCCTCCGGCCAGGCGGGCAGCAAGAAAATCCTCCGGCCGTCGGATTGCAGCAACATGCTCTGCAGGGCGTTAACCGAGTTCGCGCCGTGATCGCTGTCCGGGGTGCCGTCCATCTTGCATTCCCAGAACGCTGGGAAGCGGGGGCGGGGGCGGGCGGGGAACGGCGTGCCGGGAGCGATATTGTCGGTCCAATGGATGAACTGGTCGTTGAAGTTAATGCTGACGAGACGGGCGGCCTCGCGGGCCAGGCCGAGATAAGCGGCTTGCACCGGCGCAGCCTGCCAACCGCCGGTTTCGACAGCCTGTTTGTCATCAGTCCCATCGAGGCTGACGTTCCGGACGTGAAAAGACTGCCGCGCATTGGCCAGCAATTCCGGCTTTCCGATCCACACCTGGCGGAAAGGGTAGATGGAATAGAGCTCTGGGGTCTCACAGATTTCGCGGCCAGGATCATAGACCTCGCCCACGGCCAACAAGTCCATGCCGCGGATGCGTCGGGTCGGGAGGCCAGGCAGTTCCGTCAGCAAGTGGTTCCACTTCGCTCGCCGGGCGTCGTCAATCTCGAAGGAAAGGAGTTTTGCCAGCAGATATTTCAGGCCCCCAATTTCCGGGCAGGGATTGCTTACCCCTTGATAGGTTTCGACGCAGCCCACGCCCTCCATCCGCATCCTCCCGCTGGCGTCACGTTTCGGAAAACGATGCGCGTAGTAATCTATGCCGGCCTCGGCGCAGGGCAGGAGGACCTCGTTGAGGAATCTCGCATCGCGCGTGTGCTCGTAGGTCTCCGCCATGATGGCGGGCAACTCGACGGTGGCCAGTTGATGGTAGCGGAGATGCCCCGGCATTCCGTCCCAGTTGAACACGCCGACGTTGTGCCACCAACTGGCTTCCATGATGAACGCGCCGTCGAGGCCGAGGAGCTTCCGGCAGCGATCGCGTCCAACCTCCAGGCCGTCGCGCACGAACTCCATGCCCGAAATGAGGGTGTCAAAATCACCGCGCGCGGGCATGGACCAATACGGATGACGCGTATTCTGCCACATGAACGAGAGCATCGCCCAATCACGTCCGTCCGGCGACACGGCCTGCGATTTCGGCGCGTCGAAACCCAATACTCCGGCCGGCATGTCCATGGTGAAAATCGAACCATTGTAGGGCGGCGGGACAGCCCCGCGGCTGGCGATGGCTTCGCAGAACCGTTCCAACGCGTAGCGCTGGCTGAGCTGAAAGGCGTTGCGCGCGGCGTCGATTTCCTTGTGCCCCTCGTAAGCCTTGGAGCCTTGGGGAAACTGAGTGAACCGGCATTGGTCGAGGTCGACCTTTCCCTCGCCGCAGCCGGTGACAAAGACGTAACTGCGGTTCCAGAACTCCTGCCACCACGACTGATGCGGGGTCCAATCCGACGGTAGCGGACGCTGCGCCTCGGCCAGCCAGGCTTGGGGGGACTCCGGCTGATTGCACAGGAGGCGTATCGAGCAGTCGAAGGTGGTGAGCAACCCATCGCTGCTGAGCGTGGCGGGCGCGGAGCGTTTGAAGTTCCGAGCCGTGAGCACTCCACCAACCGTGCGGTGCAGGATCGGGTCCTTCGTCTTTGCCACCATCTCCGGCGTGTTTTGCGCGCGAAAATGATCCGCCCACGCAGAGGACTGATTGCGGTAGCACCAGGCGATCCGGTCTGCGTGCTCGTGGAACAGCACCCCCACGGTGCCATAGCCGGGCAGCGGTTTGCTGTCTTCCTGCATGGGGCGCAACGACTCGAAAGAAAGCGTGGCTTGGCGCGGAGTGGAACTGCTGCCTTGGAGGCGGACGATCGGGTGATGCGCATCGATCCAGACGCGCAGTTGCACACCACGGGACTTCACTTCGATGGCGGCGTCGCGCAGCACGAGCTGCTGTTGGAAATCAGCCGTGTCGAGCGCTGGATCGAGGCGCAGCCGCACGCGGCCTAGTTTCGGCAGCAGATGGCCGGCGTCGAAGGCGTCCACCTTGCTCAAATAGAACACCACGTCGCCATTGTTCTCGACCCACACGTTGGCGCCGACATCGCCATTGCCGAGCGGCATGGAACCGAACGAGTCACCGCTCGGCGAATCCCAGGAAACGTTGCAGTCATCCAACGAGTTTACCACTTTGGCTGACGGCAATGAGGTGACCGACGCAGCGTGGGCCATGATGGCAGCGCCGAGGGCGCAGAGGAGGAGTGGTCGTTTCATAGGAGAGCCATTGGATGACTGGGGAGGTGTTCAGTCATTTCGGTTGGGTGGGTTGTCCTACGAGGCTGATCTCGCGATAGACGTTGAACCCCAGTGAAGGGGTCGCCCTAGAATAATGACGCTTATCCGTGCTCACGGCGCTTCCTGGTCGAGCGATCGCTGTAATCAGTCGTGAAGTTGAGGCACCCGCCGCGACGGGATGCGCTCGACCCGCCTAAGGCCATTGGTGTCACAGCTTTTCATATAGACAATTGATTTTCGACGGCAGCCAGTTGGCCGGACAACGCAATGTCTCGATCCAGCCGGTGCGCGAGGCGCGCCAGGGCCTGGCTCACCACCGCATAGCCCAGTCCTCGCGTTCGTTCCCGTGGGCCGTGACTTGATAGCGCCCGCCGGGTCGTGCAATGGTTAGCCCGTGTGCCATGTGCCAATCAAAACCGCGACGTCCGCCCCAGTCAAGCCCCAAAGATAGGCCGCCCCTACCGGACCCTTTGACGCAGCGCGATTGCGTGAATTCCCAATGGTTCAATGACAATTATTCTTCCCCGGGGAATTTTAAATAGAGTATGCCTTGCGCCGCCCCGCAAATCCAAAAAAGGCGCTGTCGACCGAAACCGGAGCGTCCGCCGGTCTGCATTTTCACGACCGTTTGATCTTGCTTAACGTATTCGTGCCAGTCGCGCAGCGTAACGCCGGGGGCGCCCAGCGCGTCAGGTCGTAATCCATGTGCTCCCAAGGGATGAGCGGCGGTAGGGCGAGGCCGGTGGCGGGGGGATGCGGGTCGTGACAAAGTGGTCGAAAACCTTGCGGAGTCCTGTTAAATGAGTGGAGCAGTGAACACATGATCTACCTGGACTACAATGCGACGACGCCCTTGCTGCCCGAGGTGCGGGAGGCGATGGAGCCATATTTGGGGGCGCAGTGGGGGAACCCGAGCAGCGGGCATAGCCTTGGGCGGGCGGCGGCGCTGGCGGTCGGCAAAGCCAGGGGCGAGGTGGCCTCGTTGGTGGGCGCGCAGGCGCAGGACGTAATCTTTACCGGATCGGCCACGGAAGCCAACAACAGCGCATTGGCGGCGGCCTTGGCGGCGGGAGGGGCCACGAAGCGGAGGGTGGTAACAGTGGCCACGGAGCACTCGGCGGTACTCGCCTATGGCGCGGCGCTGGCGGCGGGGGGCGTCCGGGTGATCATCGTGCCGGTGCTCCGCACCGGGGTGGTGGACTGGGTAACCCTCGAGCGGGAGGTTACTCCCGATACCGCGGTGGTTTCGGTGATGTGGGCGAACAACGAGACGGGGGTGATCCACCCGGTCGCCGAGGTGGGCCGGCTGTGCGTCGAGCGCGGGGTGCTCTTCCACTGCGACGCCGCGCAAGCGGCCGGGAAAGTGCCGATCGACCTCGCCGAGGTCGGGATCGATTACCTGACGGTCAGTTCGCACAAGTTCTACGGGCCCAAAGGCGTTGGAGCCCTGGTGCTCCGCCCGGGAACACCGTTCACGCCCTTGCTCATGGGGGGGCAGCAGGAGGGGGGGCGGCGCGGGGGCACGGAAAACGTCCCGGGCATTGCCGGTTTCGGACGGGCGGCGGAGTTGGCGGTCTCGGAGTTGGCGGCCCGGGCGGCGAGGGCTGGGGCGCTACGAGATGAACTGGAGCGGTTGATCCTGGCGGAGTTTCCGGGAAGCTACTGCAATGGGGCGGGCGCTCCGCGGATCGCGAACACGACGAACCTCGGGTTTCCGGGGATGGACTCGGAGAGCCTGGTCAAGGTGTTGGATGCGGAAGGGGTTTGCGTTTCCGCCGGCTCGGCGTGCCTGGCACATGCCTTGACGCCCTCCCATGTGGTCCAGGCGATGACGGGGTCCTACGCGAAGGCAGGCGAGGCGCTGAGGTTCAGCGTGTCGCATCTGAACACCACCGAGGAAGTTCAGACCGCGGTGAGGATCCTGAAGGCCAAGGTGGCCGCGATCCGGGGACGGTAGGTGGGGGCAGGCGGGATTGGGATGCGCCCCACTCCTACTTAGCGGCGGTAGCTTTGGCGGTCTCGGCGCGCTTGGTGGTGGCTTCCATAAAGGTCTCATACACATTGAAGATATGATGTACCGCCTTGCTTCCGCCGGACAGCAAGGCGCCCGTGAGCAGTACATCCACGGAGGCGAAGCAGGCCGGGAACCAACCGAAACCGTCTGGCACCTTGGCGAAGTCCAAGACCACCAGGGGGTTCAAGACGCGGACGCCTACCGCCGCGGTCAGGACCCCAATGGCCAGGCCAATCCAGGTCGAAACCCGCCGGGTCTGGCCCGAGTAGGCCAGTAACTCCAGGTCGATTTCATCGTCGCGATCCTGGTCCTTCGCTAGCTTCACGCGCAACGCCCCTATCTCGCCGTCCACCGCGATCTTGCGGTCCGGGACGGTGCCAGGGTCCGCCTTCTCCGCTTGCAGCACCTCGATGCGCCGCTGCTGCCGGGCTCGCGCTTCGCCCAAGGCGTCGAGTTCCTGCTCGAGTTGGTCAGCCGCCGGGTCGGTCCAAAGCGAAACGAAGACCTCGATCGCGCGTTCGACGAACAATGATACCAGCGTAAGAGTCCCAAATACCGAGGCGAGCGAGTTCCAGATATCCGGTTTGAGCTGGAGTCCCATCGGGCTGAATTTGACGACCGCGAAGAGCACGGCGATCACCACGCCGCCGGCGGCCCAGATGCCGAGTCGCGTGAAACTCCCCAGGGGCTTCGGGGGGGTGTTCACTGGCTGAATTGGAGGGTTTTCTGCCATATACTTAAAATGATTACAGCCCCAATTTAGAGCTGTCCGGCGGCGAGGTCAAGTGGTGCCGGCTCGCCCCAGCGGTTTCGCAAAGGGCCACGGATTGAGTGGGTGGCGCCGGAGCTTGCTTTTTTCCAGACCGCCATCCCGCGTCCTGATGGTCTGGTCCCCCGACGCAAGGCAAAGCACCGCCCTGAGGCCGCC
>TBL_comb47_HYPODRAFT_10006689_pt1 | contig 12377 bp, 7 predicted proteins | sample TroBogypolimnion_40_FD_10682 | JGI IMG/M metagenome (IMG submission 10682)
TAAGGAGTATGGATCGGAAAGTTAAAACGATCTGAATTCATAATCAACTGCTCTTTCCATTCGCCCATCTTCTCCCCTTTCCAGCAAACAATTGCTTCATTATAGACTGAAAGCGACTTATTGGGAATCACCAGGTCTTCGTCAATTCCTATTGTTTTTCCGTATCCTTCACAAACCGGACATGCGCCGATTGGGTTATTAAAGCTAAAAGTATGAAGGGTTGGTTCTTCAAAAGTAATACCATCGGCTTCAAACCGGTTTGAAAAGCTTTGGACTGAAGTGCTTTCACCGGTTGTTAAACGGACCCGGCATTCACCCTTCCCCTCGTAAAATGCAGTTTGAACCGAGTCAGCCGCCCGACTTAAGAGATCTTCATCATTGGATACAGAAAACCGGTCAATCACGATATTAATCTCTTTAATCTTCTTCGTGGTTGCTGAGTTAGTCACAATGTCGGCAATGCGTGTTACGATGCCATCAAGTTCAAGACGTGTAAATCCTTGTTGCTGAAGCAAATCTGCTTCCTGAACCAAGGTTCTCCCCTTCTTTACCTCGAACGGAGCAAGCAAAATCACCACTGTCCCCTGTGGAGCTGCAAAAATAGCATTGACAACATCGCTCACTTCATGACGTACCACCTCTTTCCCAGAGACCGGCGAATACGTTTTGCCAATTCTGGCATAGAGCAATTTGATATAATCATAAATCTCCGTAGAAGTTCCAACCGTTGAACGGGGATTACGGGTATTAACCTTTTGTTCGATAGCTATGGCCGGAGGAATTCCTTTGATATAATCGACATCCGGTTTGTCCATCCTGCCCAGAAACTGTCGGGCATAGGAGGAGAGACTCTCAACATACCGGCGTTGCCCTTCCGCAAACAGGGTGTCAAATGCCAAAGATGATTTCCCCGATCCCGATAGTCCGGTGATGACCACCATTTTATTCCTGGGAATCTGAAGATCGATATTTTTCAGGTTGTGAACCCGGGCACCCTTTATTTCAATATATTGATTTTTAAGACTTTCGGACATAGATTGCATATAAAATATTTCCTTACAATAACCTGCCAAATTACAAATAAAAAATCATTTGTACTGCGGATTGATCCCAAAGTATCCAATGCCCTGGAACGATGAGCAGCAAATGAATCTCGTAGCACGAATGGAGAAATCGAATATCTTTTGTCTCAGTCTTTAAGAGGACCAGGAGACAATCTGTTCAAAAAAATCGGTGTCTTTTGACGATGATAAAGAGTTGCCCCCTCAATAACGGCACGGCACGTTGGTACTAAACTGGAATCCAACCTGATAATACAACATTTCTGAATACCGAAAAGGATAATTTTTACTGAACTGATATTCAATAATTTCATAGTCTCCCGGCAAAATAAGATATTCCCGGTGTTTCTAAATTCTCAAAAAAATACTTAACTTTGATCAGAATAATCTATTGATAATAAATGGGATTCAACCAACTATCGGCCACTCTATGGCTATAAATAGATTTATGGTTGTTTTCCCCTGCCTGATGCGGATACTATATTAAAAAATATGACCTTGAAAACCTCCAGTCAACTAAATGATCTCGAGACAGCACATCTTGTTCAGACGCTTCGTGAACATCAGATTGAGTTGGAGTTGCAGAACGAGGAGCTCAGAATCGCAAAAATAAAGGCTGATAAAGCCATCGAAAAATACTCGGAATTATACGATTTTGCCCCCTCCGGCTATTTTACACTTTCGAAGCAGGGTGACATCATTGAATTGAATATCAGCGGATCCCTGATGTTCGGAAAAGAACGGTCCTACCTGACAAATAAAAGGTTTAATTTATTTGTTTCTGACGAAACCAAGCCAATCTTTAATGACTTCCTGAGAAAAATATTCCAATGCAAAACCAGGATAACCTGTGAGGTGATGCTTCTTGTTGAAGGTTCTTCTCCAATATATGTTCAGTTAACAGGCTTGTTGTCAGAAATTGAAGAGAGATGTCTTTTGACAGCTGTCAATATTACTGCCCGCAAAAAAATTGAAGATGACTTAAAACTTAATCAGGATTTTCTGAATAACATAATTGAAAACAGCCCAAATCCACTCTGGATTTCTGATGACAAAGGTGTGCTTATTCGAATGAATCAGGCATGCCGCAATATTTTTCAGGTTAGTGATGAGGATATTATTGGGAAGTATAATATTTTTAAGGACAACATAATTGCGGCACAAGGTTTCATGCCACAGGTTAAAGATGTTTTTGAAAATGGTACGACAGCAAGTTTTGTCACCTCGTATGATGCTTCTAAAATTAATGGACTTTCATCTGTGCCAAGTAGAAAGCTGATCCTGGAGGTCCATATTTCGCCTATATTTAATTCTGATGGAAAGTTAACCAATGCTATTATTCAGCATTTTGATATTACCAGTCGTAATGTTGCAGAAAGATTGGTAATTGCAGGCAAGTTGCGGCTGGATAAAACTCAGGAGATAGCCCACCTTGGAAGCTGGGAATTAAATCTGGAAGATGGACAGATAACCTGGTCAGATGAAGTTTACCGGATTTTTGGATTGATTCCACAGGAATTTGAAGCTACCTATGAGGCGTTTCTCGATTTGGTCCACCCCGAAGACCGCCAAAGTGTTAATTCAGCCTACATGGATTCTATTCATAACCGACATGCCGGATATGAGATCGAACACCGCATCATTAGGAAGAATAGTGGTGAAATCAGGTATATCTTTGAGAAATGCGAACATATCAGGGATGCTTCCGGACAAATTATCCGTTCAGTAGGGATGGTACAGGATATAACTGATAAGAAGCGGGTTGAACAGGCCTTAATTCTGAGTGAGGAGAAATTCCGAAGCTTTATCCAGTTTTCAAGCGATCCAATTTTCGGCTTCAACAGAGATGAAACGTACCGCTATGTAAATGAAGCTTTCTCCCGTCCATTCGGAAAAAATCCAGGTGAAATTATTGGGAAAACACTGTTCGATATTTTTACGCATGATGAAGCAGAAAAACGAGTTACACTTCTCCGTAAGGTATTCCAAACGGGTGAGATGGGTGAAATTGAGGTTCAAGTCATTAACCATTCAGGAGAATTTCAGTATTACCTGACCACTGCGGATCCATTAAAAAATGAGGAAGGAGAAGTACAATATGTCAATTGTGTTTCCAAAGATATAACTCAGCTTAAAAAAGCAGAACAGGCGCTTTTGGAGAGAGAGGAAATATTTCAAAGTTTCATGGATCACAGCCCTGTCTATATCTTCTTTAAAGATGAAAATTTAAGGACAATAAATTTAAGCAAGAATTATGAGACCCTGCTGGGAAAACCACTTTCAGAAGTAATTGGCAAAAAAATGAGTGAAGTTTTGCCTTTGCCAATTGCAATAAATATGGAAGCAAACGATATGGAAACCATGAAGGCAGGAGAGATTTTTACTACCGAAGAGGAGTTTAAGGGAAGATTTTTTTCGACCATTAAATTTCCGGTTATGATTCATGGAAAGCCCCAATATCTTGCCGGATTTACAATTGATATTACTGACCGGAATAAAACAGAAGAGGCACTTAAAGCTAGTGAAGCACAGCTTACTGCATTGGTGGCAGCGATTCCCGATATGATCTTTATTCAGGACCGGAAAGGTGTTTATCTGGATTATCGCGGTCCAATTTCCGATGAATTATACGCCAAACCGGAAAATTTCATTGGGAAAAACATGTATGATGTGATCCCGCATGAAATTGCGCAACAATTTGAGACTGCCATTCAGGCTGCGCAACAGACCGGAGAGGTGCAATTATGCAAATATTCGATGCAAATGCCTGATGGGCTTCATTATTTTGAGGCAAAAATTGCGGCTTTCTCGGAATCCAAATTTCTTTCTGTTATCCGGAATGTTTCGTCCCACAAACAGGCAGAGGAATTAATCAAAATTAAAAACAAAGATCTCCAACGAATAAATGCAGAGAAAGATAAATTTTTCTCCATCATAGCCCACGATTTACGCAGTCCATTCAGCGGATTCCTTGGATTAACCGAAGCATTAGCCAGAAGGCTGCCTGATATGACCTTAACAGAGATTCAGGAAATCACATTTTTAATGCGAAACTCGGCCGTTCACCTGTTCCGTTTATTGGGTAATCTTTTAGAATGGTCACGTATGGAAAGGGGGCTAATGGCTTTTATTCCAAAATCATTTACAGTAAGTCAGAAAATTGCAGATAATTTATTTCTGGCTGATCAGCTGGCTGACCAAAAGGAGATATTGATCCGTAAAAAAATTCCAAAAAAATTAGTCGTATTTGCCGATGAAAATATGTTTGGAAGCATCATCCGGAATTTATTGTCAAATGCGGTGAAATTTACACCTAAAGGTGGAAAAATCACAATCTCCGCAAAACAATATGCAGATCAAATGGTTAGAATTTCGGTAGAAGATTCGGGAATTGGGATGAGTCAACAATTGATCGATCACCTCTTCCTTCTCGACGACATACAGTCCAATCGAAAGGGTACTGACGGAGAATACAGTTACGGACTTGGGTTAATCATCTGCAAGGATTATATTGACAAGCACGGAGGGAAATTGGAAATTAAGAGCAACCCGGGTAAGGGAAGTACTTTCAGCTTTTTCTTGCCTGCCGGCAGTTTGTAGCAAACTTGAAGGCTATGCAAAAACGCAATATTTATATTTGCCACACTAAACGTCAATAATCCTCTTTTGATTTACCCATTATTATTCCTCCAAAACTAGACATAAAAATTCCATCGATATTTATCTGAATCTAATTCAACTTCTGAAAAAGTTGGATTTCGAGGTTTATCCGGTTGCGCTGAGTACGCGTAACATTGGATTTCTTACTCCGGCAAGTTCTTCGTTGGACAAACTGAATTAAGAAATTCAAAAGTGAATAGTAGAGTGTTCGGATCATCAACTTTGCTACACACGCCTCTTTCAGCTCAATAAAGGGCTTTACCCTACATCGGACGATGAAGCCTTTATCAGTTTTTTTGATAAAGTATCTCAATGCAGATGGGATGAAATGTGTCCTGGAAATTATCCCTGACTAAATAAAAATCCGGGCAACTTTTATTGCTTCAATCCCGATGGTTCAAATTTTCATCGGATTTGCTACTTTTGTCACCTGTCTGTTCATTAATTCATACTGAATTCATGCAGTCAAACTTAGGTTGAATTTTGAGAAATTATTTTATATGGAGCAATATAGTATAAATCATTTAAGGGAGCTTGAGGCAGAATCTATTTTTGTAATTCGGGAAGTTGTTGCACAGTTTGAAAGACCTGTGATGCTTTTTTCGGGAGGAAAAGATTCGATTGTGATGTTTCATCTTGCCTGGAAAGCGTTTCATCCATTGAAAGTTCCCTTCCCCTTAATGCATATTGATACAGGGCATAATTTCGAAGAGACCATCAAATATCGTGATGATCTTGCGGAAAAGACCGGAACCCGGATGATTGTCAAATATGTTCAGGACTCTATTGATACGGGAAGGGCTGTTGAGGAGAAAGGTTTGAATGCCAGTCGCAATGTTCTTCAGACGGTTACCCTTTTGGATGCTATTGAAGAGATGAAATTCGACTGCGCCATGGGTGGTGGACGGCGTGATGAGGAGAAAGCCCGTGCTAAGGAACGCTTTTTCTCCCACCGTGACGAGTTCGGTCAGTGGGATCCTAAAAACCAGCGTCCCGAACTCTGGAACCTGTTTTGCGGTGCCAAACACATAGGGGAACATTTCAGGGTATTTCCAATCAGTAATTGGACGGAAATGGATGTTTGGCAGTACATTCTGATGGAAAATATCGAAATGCCCAGTTTATATTTTACCCACCAGCGGGAAGTTTTTTGTCGCGACGGAGCATGGATGGCAAGCGCCCCGTTTATGCAGCTTAAACCCAATGAAAAATTGGAGATTAAAAATGTGCGCTGCCGGACTATCGGAGATATAACCTGTACCGGTGTCACCCTTTCCGAGGCTAATTCCCTTGAAGATATAATACAGGAAGTGGCCGCAAGCCGGGTAACAGAACGGGGCAGCCGCGCTGACGATAAGCGTTCCGAGGCGGCAATGGAAGACCGTAAGCGGGAAGGTTATTTTTAATTTTACAAATCAAATTATGTCTGGAAAAGAACACGGATATCTCAATATGGAATTATTGCGGTTTACAACTGCGGGAAGTGTTGATGACGGCAAAAGCACACTGATTGGCAGGCTTTTATACGACAGCAAAGCAATTTTCGAGGATCAGATGGAGGCCCTTGAACAAGCAAGTATCAGCCGGGGTGGTGAAGAGGTTAACCTGGCACTGCTCACTGACGGATTGCGTGCCGAACGCGAACAGGGGATTACCATCGATGTGGCTTACCGCTATTTTGCAACTCCCAAACGGAAATTTATTATTGCAGATACACCCGGCCATATCCAATATACGCGAAATATGGTAACCGGTGCCTCCACCGCCAATGCAGCTGTAATTCTGGTTGATGCCCGCAACGGAGTAATCGAACAAACACGGCGCCATGCTTATATTGCAGCGCTGCTAAATATTCCCCACGTCTTGGTTTGCGTAAATAAAATGGACCTTGTCGATTTTAGTGAAACGGTTTTTGAACGGATAAAGGGAGATTTCATTGATGTTGCCAGCAGACTGGACAATCAGGATATCCACTTTTTACCCATAAGCGCCAAACTGGGAGATAATGTGGTGGATCCTTCACAAAATATGCCATGGTACAAAGGAGATACATTTTTAGGATTGCTTGAAGCTTTGCCGGTCGGTCAGGATTGGAATTTAAAAGATCCCCGGTTCCCGGTTCAGTATGTAATACGGCCAATAACCGATGAATATCACGATTATCGCGGTTATGCCGGAAGGGTAGCCAGTGGAGTTTTCAGGGTAGGCCAGGAGGTTGCCATTTTACCTGGCGGACTAAAAACCACTATCGAAGCGATCGATTTTGCCGGAGAGAGTCTTACCTATGCATTTCCACCTCAGTCGGTGACAATCAGACTATCGGATGAGATTGATGTCAGCCGCGGATCGATGATCGTGGATGCCGTAAATCAGCCTCAGCAGTCACAGGAGATCGATCTGATGGTTTGCTGGCTGAACGAAAAACCATTGGCCGTCAGGGGGAAATACCAGCTGAAACATAATTCAAATGAATTGCGTTGTATTGTGACTGAAGTGAAGTATAAAGTGAATATCAATACAACAGAAGAGATTCACGATGATCTTAGTGTCGGTTTAAACCAAATTGCCCGGATCACCATTAAAACAACTAAACCCTTATTCTTCGATCCGTACAAGAAAAACCGTGACACCGGAAGTCTGATTTTAATTGATGAGGGAACCAACAACGTGGTTGGCGCGGGGATGATCCTGTAATTTTTTCATACGCCAAGAAAGACCAATTATTGATACAGCATGTGAACAAATGGCAGAGACAAAGCATTGCCTTGTCTCTGCCATTTGTTATATAAAACCAAATTTTTTAAAGTTTGAATGCCAAGGTAAAAATAAGCCGGCTGTTGGTATTTTGATTTTTCACCGGATCGCTTTGGGCTCCGGAGAAATAAGAACTTGCACTGCTATCGCTGCCCTGGTAGGTATAACTATAATCAGTTCGTTTACCCTGACTGAATGTGAGATCAAAGGTAACGTTGTCAATCCGGTATCCAACGCCCAAATTTAAGGTTCTGTAGCTGAAATTACTGTTAGGTTGAGCAATGGTAATATTTTGGCCCGGATTATTGGGATCTGCAGTAACCACCGAAGAGCTGTAAGGATTTCCGAATAGCTCACACCCTGCCCTCAGACTCACTGCATTGATCGGTTTATATTCCCCGCCAAAACGGAGATTACCTACTGAATGGTAAACGCTGCTGATGATCGAATTTTCGACGGCAAAGTCATGACCATCATCTCCATTGTGGTATTGCATTTTCGAATAATCAACGTATTCATAGTCAAATGACAACATTCCTTTTTTTCCAAACTGGTAACCAATACTGGCGATTGCCCTGGTGGGCGTATCCATTCTATACCCATAATTGCCAAAAGGAGAATCTGCAGAATGAGATCCATTGGCATCTGTACTTACATTTTGCAGGTCAGAAGTCATCGAGGAATTGTAACTCTCTTTCAAATCAAAAAAGGTAGGGGTATGAATTGCCAATCCAAGTCTTAAAACCGGTGCTGGCTTGTAAATAACCCCAAGTTTGAGGTTATAACCGGTTCCCCTGGTAATGGAATTGTTGTAATAATCGAATCGGCCGAAACCGCCATTCTCTGAATAGGCGGAGGACTGACTTAGATAAAGATCCTGTACACCAAAAGTGGCACCCAGGTATAACTTATGATTGAAATTGGCACCGAAAGAAAAGACATATTCATTGAGATAACCCTGTTTGTTTACCGAATAATTCTGATTAACAAGTTCATTCTGGAACAAAATCGATTGATAGGCATTTCCTACCCCGTTTTTGTCCGGATTTGAAACATTAATCAGATAATTTTGCCAGGCCATTTCACTTTCCCAGGGGACATTTTGGTAGGGGTTGTTCTCATTATAAAGATCTGTGTTAGTGATTCCGTTTGTATTCGAAGCAAAGGCATCCATACGTGAGGTGGGTGAGTTGACTTTGCCGACCGAGCTGGTTTGATTATAGTTGTTGAGTTTATTGAATCCAATCCCAAAATTAAAGGAGACCAAACCAGAATTTCCACCCTGAACAGGACTGGTGAACACATATCCCAGATTTCTCATGTTGAAATTATTGTTCCGATCATCTGTTGTCGCTCCCTGGTAAGTTGATTTAGTGCTGTTAACTCCGATAATATCAAAAGTGGCAGAAATTTCCGGTTTAATATAGACGCCAATTCCGGCAGGATTTATACTAAGGGAAGAGAAATCTCCCCCGATTGCCCCAAAGGCACCTCCCATAGCTTGTGACCGGGCTGTTGATCCAAAATTTTGTTGTGAGAAATTTAAGGCCTGGTCTACATATTGACCGAATGAGAGGGAAATGAATCCCAATATTGCAAATAGGCTAAGTGCTAATTTTTTCATAATCAACGATTTTTGATTTTATTAGAAAGGAGTTTTATCCGAATACAACAAAGTCAATTATTCACTTCACTGATAATTCAAATAAAACTCCCTTATGATAATTCATTTGTAATGAGTCGGTGTATAGCACATGTGTGCATCATAAAATTGCTATTCCGGTTGACGATTAACGCCTGTGTCCGCCACCTCCGCCACCTCCGGAGAAAGATCTTCCGCCACCTCCGCCACCTCCGGAACTGCTTCTTGAAGGTGCAGAATAGGTTCTGGATGATGAGCTACCATTGCTTCGAACCGAAGCGCTTTTCAATGCAGAACCGGATACCCCTGCTGAACGGCTAGAACCTCGCTGGTAGGAACTGCTCAATGCTGATCTTGTAGCTGTGCCTGAGCTCTGCGGCCTTGAATACTGACGGGTTGCGCCACTGTTGTAGCTTGCCTGGGTATTGGTTCTTGGCCTCGAGTATGTCGGGGTATACCCTTTGGCACTGCTTGTCACTGCATTTCTTACCGTGGTTCTGCGCAGATTAGTGGCATTGAGTGTTGTTCTTGTAGCATTTAAATTGGCACTTTTAGTTACATTCTGACCGGCAGTATAACGGGTCCCTGCCTGACGGGTACTATTGACTGATGCGCTTTTGGTCGCACTATTCAGGGTAGAACCTGAAACTGTGCGTCCTGAAGAGTTAATACCCGAGGCTGAAGAGCTTAACCCATTTCTTGCGCCACTAAGTCCGGTTCCCATTGAGCCCATACGTCCGGCATAGTTTTGTCTTCCGTTGTAGAAGCCGTGTCCACGACCATAGAAACCACCACCATAACCGTAGCCTAACCCATAATATCCGCCATAATATCCGCCCCAGAAAGGATTGTACATGCCCCAGCCAAAAAATGGATTATAAAAACCACCATACAAACCGCCAAAGCCAAAGCCATAACCGCCATAGAACCCGCCGAAGCCAAGACCCCATCCAAAACCAAAACCAGGAGCATAGAACGAATCCCAATAAGGATCGTAGGCATAAGGATCATAGAAAGTCCGTATGCGGGTTGTATAATCAACGTCCTCAGATTGGTCGTAATTGTTGATAAGGTTTTTAGCCTCCTCATCAGAAAAATAGGTCGAATCCGGGTTGGCCTGCGTATCGTTTAAAGCATCACTGTTTGTAGTACCCACATTTTTATCCGAAAGATAGTTGTCCACAATTTTTGCAGGATCATCCTGCTGTAATCCGGAGATTGTTGATGAACCTCTTTCAGGCCGGGGATTTGCAGGTACAGTGTTGGTGGTTACGGGAGGATGATCACCCGGTGTATAGTAAGCATCGTCACTATAACTTCTTGATGTAACCATCGATCCTGTGGTACATGCACTTACAAGAAGTGCGATGACTGCGAACAGTCTGACATCTGTTTTCATGATTTGTTCTCCTTTATATTAATAAATTCCTGAACTTTTCGTTATTTTGTGTACTGAAATTTTCAATATTAAAGCAAATATTATACCAAAAAATAAACGATGGCTAAAGTTCTCACAACAAAGGAAGAAAATTATTCTCAATGGTACAATGATTTAGTAACAAAAGCTGATCTGGCTGAAAATTCTGCCGTTCGTGGTTGCATGGTGATCAAACCTTACGGTTATGCTATATGGGAAAAAATGCAGGCACAGCTTGATAAAATGTTCAAAGATACCGGGCATGTCAATGCTTACTTCCCCCTTTTTATTCCAAAATCGTTCTTTTCAAAGGAGGCTGCCCATGTGGATGGCTTTGCAAAAGAGTGCGCCGTTGTTACCCATTACCGGCTTAAGAACGATCCCGACGGCAAGGGGGTGGTAGTCGATCCTGATGCAAAGCTCGAGGAGGAGTTAATCATCCGGCCAACATCAGAAACAATTATATGGAGCACTTATAAAAACTGGATTCAGTCATACCGCGATTTGCCCATCCTTTGTAATCAATGGGCCAACGTAGTACGATGGGAGATGCGCACCCGGATGTTTCTTCGAACGACCGAATTTCTTTGGCAGGAAGGGCATACGGCCCATGAAACAAGTGAAGAAGCATTAGCAGAAACAACCCAAATGATTAACGTATATGCCAGTTTCGCCGAAGATTTCATGGCTATTCCCGTGATCAAAGGTGCCAAATCGGCGAACGAACGGTTTGCGGGGGCACTCGAAACCTACACCATTGAGGCGCTAATGCAGGACGGAAAAGCATTGCAATCCGGAACATCACACTTCCTTGGACAGAATTTTGCCAAAGCATTCGATGTTCAGTTTGCAAACCGCGATGGCAAACTTGACTATGTATGGGCATCTTCGTGGGGCGTTTCAACACGTCTCATTGGTGCTCTGATCATGGCCCATTCCGACAATAACGGGCTGGTACTTCCTCCTAAACTTGCCCCTTTCCAGGTGGTTATTGTCCCTATCTATAAAAACGGGGAACAACTGGCTGAAATCTCAATAAAAGTTGAAGAGATTATGGTCAAATTGCGTTCGCGGGGGATAAGTGTCAAATACGACAATCGCGATTCACAGCGTCCCGGTTGGAAATTTGCAGAATATGAACTCAAAGGTGTACCTGTCAGACTTGCTATTGGTCCACGCGACCTTGAAAATGGATCAATTGAGGTGGCCCGAAGGGATACCCTGGAAAAATCGGTGGAACAACTTGAAAACATCGATCAGGTTGTGGCAGACCTGCTGGACTCAATCCAGGAGAATATTTACAAAAAAGCATATCAGTTCAGAGCAGAAAATATAACCAAAGTTGATTCCTACGACCAATTCAAGGAGCTTCTGGTTACTAAAGGGGGATTTTTTCTGGCACACTGGGATGGGACTACTGAAACAGAACTAAGGATCAAAGAGGAGACAAAGGCCACCCTTCGCTGCATCCCGTTTGATAGCGTTGAAGAGGAGGGCAAATGTATGGTCACGGGACTACCCTCGAAACAACGGGTAATTTTTGCCCTGGCTTACTAACATTGAGCAATACGCAAATTGCCAATAAATACATTAAAAAGTAATATTCCCCCATATCCATGGAAAAAAAGGTTGTTGAACGTTTTATCAGGTACGTCAAATTTAATACCTGCTCCGATCCGGCTAGTGGAAAAACACCCAGCTCTGATGGACAAAGGGAACTTGCACGGGTACTTGCCAGCGAATTAACAGCAATCGGGCTCGATGAAGTTGAGATTGATTTGTGGGGGTATGTATATGCTACACTTCCCGCCAATCATCCCACGACAGCCCCTGTTGTGGGATT
>TBL_comb47_HYPODRAFT_10006690_pt1 | contig 12377 bp, 6 predicted proteins | sample TroBogypolimnion_40_FD_10682 | JGI IMG/M metagenome (IMG submission 10682)
ATAAGCTTTTTAATCTCCTTCAGGTTGTTTTTTGTGTTCCTTTCAAGTTCTTCCTTTGAGAATATTGTACCCCACGGACAACCAAAATTGTTTAACTCGGCGCCGATATAAGCCCCAAGCATCACTTTAAAATTCAGTTTTTCTTTGTCGATTACCTTTAAAACCGTTTCGGCATGTAAACTGCAATCATACAAACGGAGGTAAGCCCAATGATTTTGAAGCATCAACAGGTCTTCCCTGATCTGCTGATAAGTTGGATACACCTCTGAATCAGGGCTTTGCCCATCTCTGTAGCCGGAATAGCAAATTGCTTTTCCTTTTGGAATACCAAGTTCTAAGAAAACATCCATTGTAAAAGTTATTTCGAGTATTTTAATTTGCCATTTTTGTCCCAAAGTCCCCAATAAGCCCCTACATCGCCCTCATCGCCTGTTTTCCACAATTCATCGAAGGCTGAGAAATAAAATACATCGATGTTTTCTTCCATGCTCCAATTTTGGGTATTGATAAAATAGCTGATTGCATTGTTGAATGAGGGTTCAGCATCAACGATAGAAGATCCACGGTTTGGCCAACCTGTTTCAGTGATTATAACCTTTTTACCATTTCCGGCTTTTAATGCACGATGATACATGTCCTTGATGTAGAGCAACGAATAATCGATGTTACATCCTTCCCAGAAGGGATAACAGTTTGCGAAAATAATATCACATGTATTTGCAATTGCGGGCCGGTTGCAGAATTCATAATACGCATCCACATAACCAATTGGAATTCCAGGCAATTCCCCTTTTACCCGCATGATGTATTTTAAAAGATCTTCTTCCGATAAATCTTCCCGGTACAAAACTTCATTGCCCACAGCTACCAAATCGGCATAACCCTCTTTGGCGATCTGGATAACATTGGCGATTTCTTCTTCGTTGATCGCCAGATTGTCTCCCAGCCAGGCACCTACCAATGTTTTTAAACCATTTTCCTTTGCGATACGTGGGATCATCTCATTTCCTTCGGTACACGAAAAGGTCCTAATCCATTTTGTGTACGGCTTAATGAGTTCTATTTTAAGGCGGATCTGTTCCTCTGTGATAAAGGAACCAGGCTTTTGATTTTCAAGGTAAGGGCTAAAACAAACACCATGTAACCCATTGTTTAGCAAATCAGTAAATATCGACCTCAAATTTGCTTCCGATTTATTTGTACTGTCCAGCCCTGTTAACGATAATATGTTATCATTTCTAAACGACATAATGGCTTTCTCCCCAATTATAATTTTGTTTTACATTGTTTTCCTTACAAAATTCTTGAATAAAACATCGATCCGTACAACATCTCCTTTACGCTGAAATATACCGGAACTCAAATCATGATCAATGACATGGCCTGGTAGAAAGGTCTTATCTCCATTGTGGAATGTTATATTGATTGTATCTTTATCTGAGGCATTGTATATTACCGGAACCTGACAGAATGTAAATCCCAACTGTCCTTCGTGTAGTGTGATATTCTGCTGTTTTCCTTGTATATCAAAATACTCAAAAACACTACCCTGATTCAGTAACTCATCCTGATTGAGCAAGGTGGATTGAAATATGATTTCCCCATTCTGGATATGGATACCCAATTCTCTCATTCGGGAGATAAAGTCCTCTTTTACAAGTCCCGTCATGCCCGGCTGCTTGGCACCGGCATTTCCAGGCGTGTGTGAATAGGCATCGGTAGGAAATGCCCCGAATAATTCAGGTGATTTATTCAACCCTATACCTGCCTTGATTTCGTAATAGTGATCTTTAATTTTCCCAACTACAACAGGATCAGCTCCTTTATTAACGGCATCAAAATAACATTCCTGGGTAGCAAGCAACAATTTGGAAACCATATGCCAATAAATACTGCCCAATCCCTCATAACCATAAAAAGTCCCAGAACGTCCGGTAAACGACTGATGGTCGAATAGCTCTTCGTAGATTGCCAACACCTGTTCCTTTTCTTCAGAAACAAGTCTGGAAAAAATTACCGGATCAAGTTGATTCAATGAACTTTCAAGCACTGAGGCATTNCGGAANGCNCCATTGAAATGANAATTTCCCANATCATCGGTGNTTAANATNGACNTATCNTTTTCGGANACCAATTTGGNAAGNANNTTCGACTCNNTNACCTTTTCGCNNGGGATATTATTTTTTTGAGCAAAAAGTGGCAATTGACGGTCNGGATAAAGTANATANCTATATTGATCCCTNCGNAANAAACTACTCCATTTCAATGAGTTGAGTACATCCAAACTTTCATTGGCAGATAAAAATCCGGAACTTAGGACAGCTACCTGCCCTTCGAGCATTTCATATAAGTTCCTTATGGCAAGACTTTGGTCTGAAAATGAAATCAGGTTATACGCGTGGTATAGCCCATCGTCGCGCTTGTTAAATTTGATGGTTTGATCCATATACCTTAGGCAGAGAAGAGTAAAGTCAAGCAAGCCTTTTACATGGACAGTTTCCTTACTTCCAGAGAAAGACTTTTCATAAATCGTATTTCTGTACTTGCTTCCAGCTTCTCCCAGACTATCTGCAAGACTGCGTCTATCGGCGTTTGAAAATCCATTTACAAGAAGTGAGCTATTTTCAACAAGAGCAGTAAAGATACTGTTGAATAATATTTTCACTTCTTCCGAGATGTTAATTTTCTGAATGTTGGATTCGTTGAACCTTTCTGACCAGAATTGAAGTGAACGCCTTAAATAACAAAGGGTTACCATTGAGACCCCATTTCCGACAAGTGCATTGTTTGCATCGTTCCATTCAGGGCGTTGTGTATTCAGCCAGATTCCGGCTTCAGGGATAAAATTGCTCAATTTGGCCAGTAAGGTCACCAATATTTTTTCTGTAAGGTTTACCTTGTAAATTTGATTGTCTGTCCCTCTTAACAATCGTCCATCAGCACCGGTTTCTCTAGCCAGTTCCTTGATTTTGTCATTCAGGTCAAAATCGAAAACAATGGTGTCCTTTGGATTTTTTACTATTTCGGCGTATGGTTTTATCCGATAGGGAACATTTGCATAGACAAATATTTCCTTCTGCAACAGGTTGTCGAGCTTGCCAGGATGAAATTCATTGGACAATTCAAAGAATTTCTGTAGGTAAATAATCTGGTGATCGCCCCAGTAGCCAATGTACGACCAGGCATCATGTGGATCAGGACATTCCCAATCAATTCCTTCGCGGGAAATGCGGTATGGATTATAACCATCGACAGTAGTGGCATTAACAAAAAGGCTGATCATCCCTTCAATAAACTCAGGATACGAAAGGCTGAGTGCTTCCCAGTTTTGAAAAATATCGCGCCAGTTTCCCTGGTAGTTCAATTTTACTGAGCCATCCTTATTTTTTGTTTCGATCGAGAACTGGTTCCATGGACGACTTGGATCGCCATGCCTTCTGCTAAATGTAAGTGGCAGATATTCATAGCAAATTCTGATCAGGTCATTGTCTGAAGTATTTTCTACCCATCCGATCAATTCAAGGTAGCCGAATTGTTCAGGAAGCCCATCCAACCAGCTTTTATATTTAGCACTAATATCCTTATTGATTTGCCCGACAAAAAGGAGGAAATCTGTCTTGTCAAGGATGTAATTGTTGGTAAAAATCCCACCTCTCATCACATTGAAAAGGGTATTGGAGAAATGTCGCGCACAGCTTAACCCGTCAGCTCCCAATTGCGTCCCATCAGCGCCGGAGACAATTTTTTTCAGGTCCAGTGTTCCCTTTTTGATATCGGCATCTACCTGTAATTCAATATTATTCGCTGTCTTAATGGTATTCCGGAGGTTGGCCACATCGCCACTTTCACGGTTGATTTCAGCAACAATCATCCATTCCTTTTGGGCATCTTTTTCAAGCGTAAGACTCGTACTCACAAAGTATGCACCACGCGTTGCCCTTATATCTGTTTCTGTCTCAACAGGCAACCCCTTTTTAAAGTCCTCAACCTGATGGTTTGAAATAAGGATTTTTGTATCCTGATCAAGCCCGCACGACCAAACCGAGGTAGCGCGCAGTGACTCACTGGGTTCGGCACGGTCAACCGGAATTGAACTCAGCATATACAAACCCAGTTTGGCATCTTCGAGAAGTTCACACTTTTTATAAGCATCGAGAAGGTTACTATAGGCATTCTGGAAATCGTAATCAACACCATTGGGCAGGATATTTTTGATTCCGTCGAGCACATCAACCGAAACTGGTCTTTGATTGTGATTGGTGATCACCGACTTTTTTACAAATCCGAATTTCTCGCTGTTGTACCAGCCATATCGAAACCCAACACCCAAATCAACATTAATCTCTTCAAAAATGATTTTATTGCCATAAATGCTTTTGTACAGGTTCCTCTCGATGGCGTATATTTTTTCCGATTCGGCTGTAAATGGTTCCCACAAATATGTCTTATCATCTTTACTGACAAGCATATAGGTTTTACTACCAGTTTGATCCCTGTAATCGTGAATTTTATCATCGGTATAATAGGGAAACAAGGCATTGTTACGATCCTTCCTTCCTGCCGACAGGGAACCATTGCTTGAAATAAACATCCAATGATCCGAATTGCTGACGATGGTCATAAAGAAATCAGCCATCCGGTTGTAGTTGCTGATCTTATAGAATTGTTCGTTATCGTTTTCTACAAATTCACCTTTTACTTCTTGCCGGTTGCAGTTTACAACTGAATTTCCCAAATAGATGGTTTTCGCCTTCATAGTTAATAATGTTTGAATTGGTGTCAAACTTAGGTGGCAACTCAAATAATTAAAAATTTTGGGGTACATCTAATACACAACAACCCCAAACAGCGTTACATCAATATTACATCAAAGTGTGCATTTGTCTGTTTATTAGATATTTACAATAAAATATAAAAAGGGGTTCCCGATCTACTTTAATCATGTAAAGTGAAAAAGAATTGGAAGTTTTTTAAAATCATTCGGGAGGGAAAAAACAAAAAATCGGCTCTATAACTTTTCGTATGGGTAACTTAAATTAAAAAGAATGGAACAGATGCTCTGAAAGACTTAAAGCTGAATAAGAGGCAGTCAAAAATTCTAAGAACTCTGCTTTTTATCTCTGTGAAACTCTGTGTATCCTCTGTGTAACTCTGTGATACAAATAGTTACACAGAGACCCACAGAGTAGACACAGAGGGCCACAGAGTTTTTGGACACTCTCAAAACAATGGCATCTGCCTCACAGTGTAAATGGCCATAAGTGAACATAATTGAAGAGCCCGTACAGATCATCATAGAGCATAAAAATCCAATTTTCGGTTTATCAAAAGTTGATCATAAATTCAGTCAAATTTGCTTCGCGGTCGAGCCGGAGTTTTTTGCGTATCCGGTAACGGCTGATCTCCACTCCCCTTGCACTAATGTTCATCAGCGTTGCGATTTCCTTGCTTGAAATATTCATCCGAAGGTAGGCGCACAAGTTCAATTCGCGTGGAGTCAGATCAGGGTAATTCTCGATTAACTTCTTAAAAAGATCCTCATAGACCTGTTCGATGTGCATGTTGAAGACTTTCCATTGTTTTTCACTGTCTATCTCCTTTCCAATCCTCGTTATCAGCGTGTTGATATTGTTTTTTGCCAATTCTTTTCCAGGCATGGAATCCAGGTTCACTAAATCACTTTGCAATTTGATGAGGAAATTATTTTTCTGGATAACAAGCATCGTTGTATTGGCAAGCTCCTTTTCTTTAAGGTTCATTTCACGGGTAAGGTAGATTTCTTTTTGCTTCAGGATCTCAGCTCTGCGCGATTTTTCAATCCTGAAATGCAAATACCTTTTCCCCAAATAGATAAGAATAACAAAGATTATAAAATATATAACCCACGCCAAGACAGAACGATACCAGGGTGCTAAAACAATAAAGTTAAAAGACAACTCCGAAGGTGCCGTTTGGTCGTTGTTGTTTGCACGGAGCATAAAAGTATAGTGCCTGTCAGGAAGATTGGTATATTCCTTAAAACTCTGGGGTGTCCATTCGGACCATTCTGCATCAAAACCAATCAGTTTATGTTGGAAATATGTTTCGGCTGCCCCATAGTTATTTGCAGAATAAGAGATGGATACAGAGTTGTTTTTATACTTAATGGATGGTACCAAGGTTTGACTTTGTTTCTTGTTGTTATAGCTGAAAATGCCTTCGGTCGTATCCTTTGACCTGAAATCGCTGATATAAATTGTACAAGGTTTAGAATAATCTTTGTTGTATTTCGAAATATAAAGTGCAAATCCCCCTTCTATACCTATCAGGACATTATTCTGATCCAATTCCTGAATATTCTCAAATGACCGAAGTGTCTGATTGGTAAGGTTTAAAAATGGCGTTGTGATCTTTTTATAGGATCCATCTTCCTGATAGCGTAAAACACCTATCTTTTTATCGGTAGAGCACCATATATTTTTATCCAAATCCTGATAGAGATAATCAACCGGCACACCTTTGTCGAAATAGGGTGTGTAAGCCAGGTCGTTTTCAAACATCTTTGTTTGATCATTGAATTTGTAGATTCCTCTCTCAGTCGCAACCAAAATTTTGGATTGAATCTTGAACAGTGTGTTTGACTGATCGGAAGGCAACCCATTTTTTGAGGTAAAAAGCTCTGTTTCCAATACATTATTCCATAAGCTGTCCGTTTTTACCCTGAAAATGCCTTTATAGGTTTGACTGACCCAGATATTGCCCATCTGATCAATCTGGACAAAGCGTGACGACTCTTCAAACCCCTTAATCCTGTTTTTCAATTGCCAACCACCACCACGGTTTTCCAGGATAGACAGACCTGTAAAAGAGCCAACAAGGATAAGCCCTGTATCCTTGATTTTTAAGAAGTTCCATGCTCCCGGAACTGAAGAAATCTTGATCGCTTTCTCGCCCTGAACCTGAAATGCACCATTGTTGTGACCGCATAACAATGCATGATCGATCACCGAAAGGTTCCACACCTGTCCTTCTGTCCCTTCAATCAATTTAAAATCAGATTTCGTCTTGTAAGGATTCGCAAAATCACTCTCTTTGATATAAAATAGCCCCTGATTGGTACCCAGATAAATGTTGTCCCCAAATTTGCAGGAAGCGTAGCCGGTTCCGATGTCAAAATATTTTTGAAAGAACGAAATTGGCGAATCAAATTCGATCATGGAGATACCATTATCGAGGCATAACCAGATATTGCCTTTGTAATCCTGGCCAATGCCCAGGACCGTATTGTTTTGCAAACCACGCTCTTTGTTCATTTCAAGGATAAGGTTACCCTCCATATCGGTAACGATTAACCCATTCTGGATTGTCCCAAAAGCCAAATAATTGTTCTTGAGCTTCCTGGCCGAATAGAGCTGGTACTTTTTCAGTTGTTCATTTATTTTTGAACCCCATGGAATTATTTTGCCATTGCAGTAGCGGAACATGCCGTTGGTGCTGGTCCCGATAAGCACTTCATTTTCGTTCAAAGGCAATACCGACCATATTTGCTTTCCGATAAAGGTTTCGCCACCAGGCACTTGCGTTACCGTACCATCCAGGTACTGCATAAGCCCCTGTTCTTCATCATAAACCCATAAAATGCCATTTACATAATAGGAGAAGTGAAAGTTTGAGGGTGGAGGAATAATTGCCATTTTCCCGTCCTTGTAGATAAATAGCGCTTTAAATGATTGAAAAACAATCCCAAAACTCGTCTTGTGGATACGCCATATTTCGTCAAAATCACCAATTTTATCTTTAACCAAACCGATTAACGAGTGGTAAACCAATCTGCCATTCGCATTCTCTTCATAGTAGCCGAATTCATTGAAGGCACCAACATAAATCCTGTCGCCATCGGCACAAACCGCCCTGTTGATCGCCTTAATTGATTGATGAACAGTCCAGTGGGTTCCATTGTATTCGAGAAGTCCAAGGTTATTGGCAAAATACAACAATCCATTATCCGTTTCGGTAAATGCCCAACTTTGAAGACCGCCGGCATACTCTGAACGGGCAAAATTTCTGATTTCCGGTAAGCCAAACATTGGCGATTGGGCACTACAAACCATGCATGTGACTGATGCAAACCAGAAAATCAAGAATATCCTTATCCCATTAGAATTCATAGTGCTTCATTTGCGTTTGCGATTTTAGTCAATTGTTCACTCTTACGCAAATGTTTTTAACAAAGTTTTCCTGGCGCGAATTGACTACACTTTTTCTACTCCGGAAGTGGATTTACGATAACGTGAGACAGGGGGATTTAAAACCAAATCAGACTTTGAAGAAAAGGGGAAGCGAAAGCTACCCTTTTTTTGATCGTGGGGGAGGAAAAACATGTTGTATAACAGGTTATTAAAAATGCTGTTTTAATGTTAAACAACATTGAAAATATTTATTTTCGCTCCTTATTCATTTATCTGGTGTTATACATGAAAACCCAAATAATTGAAAGAAGTTAGTTGGAAATTTCAAGTTACATATTTAATATTTATAAAATTAGTGATTAATATTTTCGGATTGCCAATTCCGTATTCAAGTAGGCAGTAATAAATCAATAAAATGAAAAAGGTATTAATAGGTTTATGTTTTATGTTATTCTCCTTGATGGTTTTCGCTCAGACGTCGGAACACGAAACAAGTCTATTGGATAAAATTTTACCATTTTTAATTGGTGGTGTTATACTTAGTTTTATTGGAGGAATTTTTAGTTTTATTGGTGAATTTTTCAGATTTATAGAAGAAAAACGTGCTCAAAAAAAATTGCAAGAAAATGCAACTGAATTTATTGGTAAAAAATTAATATTCACTCATCTTCAGGATAAAAATAATAATAATATTCCTTTAACAAATTATATAGGAACTGTTACAATTTTTATAAATTGGTTTTTTAAATCAAAAAAACTAAAGGAATTTTATAATGAATTAAAATTACAAAAAGAATTTTATAATTCTAAACCAATCAACGTTATTTTTTTATATCATGAAACGACTAATGATGACGAGTACTTCAATATTGAAAAAATAACAAATGAACTAATAAATAATGGCATCGAAATACCTATAAGCATATTATGTGATAATAGTAAACAAGTTAATAACTACTTCGGTCTAATTGATTTTAGTTCGTTTATTATAGGTGAAAATGGTTTAATAATAAGCATTCTATATAAAAAAGAAAATTTATATCAAATAGTTTCTAATTATTTTCAAACCAAAAACTGCAAGGATAATATGGAGCATAATTGGAGTTATTGCTTATGTTCAAATTGTGGTGAAGTACGGGAACAACATAAATGGATTGGTTGCAAATGTAATATATGTAAAAAAACAATAGATAATGACCATGATTGGACAAAAAACTGTAATTATTGTTCAGTCTGTGGTAAAACACGTGCTAATAATCACATATTTGCTAATGGCTTTTGCTCAAAGTGTGGTACAGAATCAAATGAAAGTACCTATATTGATGAACGTGATGGATATCAATATAAAACGATTAAAATTGGTAATCAAATTTGGTTAGCTGAAAATTTATGTTTTAAAGCTGAATATGGTTGTTGGGTTTATGATAATAAAGAGGAGAATAGAAAAAAATATGGTTATTTATATAATTGGAGAACTGCATCTAACGTAGCTCCCAAAGGTTGGCATTTACCAAGCGATGATGAGTGGGATGTTCTGATCAACTTTCTTGGTGGTTATTCAATCGCAGGTGGCAAAATGAAGGAAGCAGGTACGACCCATTGGCAAAACCCAAATTTAGGGGCAACTAACAGCAGTGGTTTTGCAGCCATGCCGGGCGGCATCCGCTCCTTCGATGGTGGTTCGTTCGACAATATGGGTACCAACGGCTATTATTGGAGCAGTACTGGTAAACGCTGTAGCCTCGGTGCACGGAATCGTCACCTCATCTATGGCAGTGCAGATGTCTACAGTACCAACGATGGTAGGAAGTTCGGCTTCTCTGTAAGGTGTGTAAGAGATTAGGTGTTCCATAAAACACGGAATCTTTTTATTGTATTCAGTTTAAGCTGAAGATCGAGATCAAGGAAGTGTCACACAAGCTCACCTTGGATGAAAAGATCTAACAGATCAGGGAACTCACGATGCTGATCGACAGGTAGAGGACGTTTAACGAAAGCCACCGCAAGTTACAGACATTCAACATTGGAGAAAATTCGATAAGTTCGGTGTTATTGCTGAAGAATGCAACCGGCAATGAATTCAAGACTTCGGATTCGGCGGTGATTGCACTGATGATCGACGAGATGAAACTGACCCGAGACACAAAAGTGAGTCTATGAGATTGAAAAGCAAATTTATACGCTGTAATTATTTATGTAAAGTTATACTTTAATTCATACTCATAATCAAATTATTACATCCATTTCCTTACAATACAACTTTACATAAATACTTTGCTGCTATTTTAAATTTTTGAGCCATTCCAAGCATATTTTCTTCCTGCACACAAAATTTCGTTATTGAATCCTTCAGTTTTGTTTTAAATAGGTATTTCAAGGACTTACTTATTCTGAATATTATCGGTACAGGCATCTAATACAGTGTTCTGAACAGATACATGAACGAGAATGTCTTCAATTTATGCAAAGTGTTTCTGCAAAGCAAACAAGTGTTTAGTGGTTTTATAAGAAGGTTTCGGCTGGATTCTTTGCATAATCTTTTACTCCGCATAAATTTGGTTATGGAAAGCTTTCCATAACCAAATCAGGCTTAAAAGAAAAGGGGGAGCGAAAGTTTTCTTTTTTAGATCGTGGGGGAGGAAAATATGTTGTATAACATGTAATCTTTAAATCTGCTTAAATATTAACAAGAATAAAAAAAGTATTTTTGTACACAATTCATTTATTTGGTGGTGCGAATGAAAACCCATATAATTGAACAATAGTTTATTGGAAATTTCAAGTACATTTGACAAAATGGAATTATAAAAATTATATAATATGAAAAAAATTAGCATCTGTTTATTTTTGTGCAGTGTATTATTAAGTAATATCTATTCGCAAAACAAGACTAAAACACCAATTGGAAAAAATAAGAATCAAATAACTAAAATTGATTCAATGTATATAATTACAAATGCAAGTATGAAAATGATTAAAAATCAATATATTGAATTGATTTTGAGTAATATGCCAATGCTGAAAAAAATTACGATAAAAAATGAAAATCCGTTAAAATTCAATTTTATTTCCACACAACCTTCAACTGATTTTCAAGATTATTCAGGAAGCGTAGATAACATTTATATTTCTGCAAAAGCTGATGTTACTAAAATAGGGAAAATTGAATTTATTATGAATGCAGGGGATTTTAACAGTAATGGTGCGACAGCAACAATTTTAGGTGAATTCAATCTTGTTGGTAAATTTTCTTATAACAGCTTATCCTTTACATTTGAAAACGGAAGTATTAACTTTTACGATAATGATCAAGAAGGTAAATTTTCAGAAGGAACAATTTGTAATTATAATGGTGTAAAATATACCTATAGAGCTAATAAATGGAATAAAAATCAATAAAATGGAAAAATATTTATTGTAATTGTTTTTGGTTTCATTCTAATATATTTCGAAGAGAATAATCAACTATTTAATTAAATTAAAATTGTATAATTATGATATTAACTAAATGTCCCAAATGTCAAAAAGAAATAAATATTAATGAAATGGTATGCCAAAATTGTGGTTACCAATTTAATAGTCAAAAAGAAATTTCGATGCTATTTTTACCAATATTTATTTTGGGTATTGTAATAACTTTATTTGGTAGTTTTTTGATTATTGATAGTTTATTATATTTTTTTCCTGAGTATTACTCTCGAAATATACATATTTTGGATCCGAAAGAATTAATAATTGGATTATCTTTTCTTTTTACTGGCAGTTTAATCGCTTTATTAGGTTCAATCTTAACTGTAAAAATAGGTCATTGGCTTCGATCAGTATTTTATAAAATTCCAATTTTAGGAGTAATTGTAGCTTTGGCAATCATTATGTTTTTTAGATTTGAAATTAGAAGGCCTCATTGGTATACAAAAAATATCTCAGTCTCTACAAATCAAACGAATAACATTGTAGTTAGAGCGCGCGCAGTTAAATGGGACAAAAACAATTAACCGACATAAAATAGAAAATAATATTTTATATTTTTGTTACATAATATTATTTTTTTAAGCATTTCTTACTAACGAAAAGAGTGATTTAAATTTTAATAATCAAGTTAAAAGCTACGTTCAGATAACGATTGATTTAAATTACGAACCTAATATTGCCCAACATTTAGCGGTGTTATATTTGGATAATGGTATGCTTTATTTCTAGCATTTTACC
>TBL_comb47_HYPODRAFT_10006691_pt1 | contig 12374 bp, 12 predicted proteins | sample TroBogypolimnion_40_FD_10682 | JGI IMG/M metagenome (IMG submission 10682)
GCCAACGCCCTGAACGTGGCCAGGCTTAAACTATTCGACTTGTTCAACCGACGATCCAAACCCGCAGCCTGATTCATCCCAACAAGTCACCTTCGCTCAGGCTCATACCTGATTTGGAAAATACTCAAAGCGCGAAAACAACAGGCGAGCAATGGATCACCACACCAACCCGTCAGACAGCCAACCAGCGCAGACTTGCCTGTTAAGGGTGCAGAGTTAAATCCCACTCGGCACAAGCATGGCACCTATTGTCCCGAATTGGCCCGTTTTTTGCTTACTGTTGGTGCGCGCCTGAATTTTCTAAGATAAACGCACCAATCAAACTCATTTCAAACAGAGAGGTCTTCATGGAAGCACTAAAACAGGGCCTAGACGCCCTGTTCCTTCTTTTGGGCGCGGTCATGGTGCTCGCCATGCATGCCGGTTTTGCCTTTCTGGAACTCGGCACGGTACGCCGCAAGAACCAAGTCAATGCACTGGTCAAGATTCTGGTGGACTTCTCAGTCTCGACTGTCGTTTATTTTCTGGTCGGCTACGGCGTTGCCTATGGCACCAGCTTCTTTACGGGGGCGGAACAGCTGGCAGCGAAGAATGGATATGAATTGATCCGGTTCTTCTTCTTGCTCACTTTTGCAGCTGCCATTCCCGCCATCATTTCAGGTGGCATTGCCGAACGCGCGAAATTTTGGCCACAACTGATCGCCACCGCCGTAATAGTTGGCATCATTTACCCATTCTTCGAAGGCGTCGTCTGGAATCAGCATTTGGGTGTTCAGGCCTGGATCAAAGAACTGACCGGTGCGGAGTTCCATGACTTTGCAGGCAGCGTTGTCGTACACGCCCTCGGAGGCTGGATTGCCTTGCCGGCCGTCATCCTGCTGGGCGCCCGTAGCAACCGTTACCGCAAGGACGGTGCGATTTCGGCCCACCCGCCTTCAAGCATTCCATTTCTGGCACTGGGCGCCTGGATACTCACAGTCGGCTGGTTTGGCTTCAACGTCATGAGCGCCCAAGCACTGGACAAGATTTCAGGTCTGGTTGCGGTGAATTCGCTGATGGCGATGGTCGGTGGCACGCTGGCCGCACTGGTCATGGGCAAGAATGACCCTGGTTTTGTTCACAACGGGCCCCTAGCCGGCCTGGTTGCGGTCTGTGCCGGCTCGGACCTGATGCATCCATTGGGCGCACTGATGGTCGGCGCCGTGGCGGGCAGCATCTTTGTCGTGATGTTCACGCTGACACAGAACAAATGGAAGATCGACGACGTCCTGGGTGTATGGCCGCTGCACGGGTTGTGCGGGACATGGGGCGGCTTGGCTGCTGGCATTTTTGGCAGCAAAGCCCTGGGCGGATTGGGCGGCATAAGCTTGAGCGGACAAGTCATTGGCACCGCACTTGGCGTGGCCTGGGCCTTGCTGGGCGGAGTCGTGGTTTACGGTGTGCTCAAAGTAACCATGGGCTTGCGCTTGAGCCAGGAAGAAGAGTTTGACGGCGCGGACCTGTCAATCCACATGATCAGTGCGACGCCAGAGCGTGAGGCGAACTGGTAATTGATCCGATCCGGCTCTCCGCGTTCGTCCGAGATCGCCGTCTAGCATCATTTGCCATCAATTGTTGAAAAATTTGTGAAAAATTTAAACTTGACGCATAATGCAGCAGTATTGCCGAAAATCGGTCGTACAAGTTTGCGGTGTTTAGTCAGTTTCGCGTCTGCTTTAAGTCTTCATTGTTTGTTGATAGCGGGTTAATTGCGGTTTTGGACTCCATCGCGTTTTGAGTCATTTTGAGGAGTCCTTTCGTGGGCAACAAACTATACGTGGGCAACCTGCCCTATACATTCCGTGACGAAGACCTGCTGCAGGCATTTTCGGCACACGGCACCGTCACCAGCGCCAAAGTCATGATGGAACGTGACACCGGCCGCTCCAAAGGCTTCGGCTTTGTGGAAATGGGCAGCGACGCTGAAGCTCAAGCAGCTATCAGCGGCATGAACGGTCAACAATACGGTGGTCGTGGTCTCGTCGTGAACGAAGCCCGTCCGATGGAAGCTCGTCCCCCCCGTACTGGTGGTGGCGGTTTCGGTGGTGGCGCTGGCGGTGGTCGTAGCGGTGGCGGCGGTTATGGCGGCGGCGCTGGCGGTGGCGGCGGTTACGGCGGTGGCGCTGGCGGCGGCCGTAGTGGCGGCGGCGGCGGCGGCGGTTACGGCGGTGGCCGTAGCAGCTACTAAGCACTTGACTGGCCTCGGGCCAATCAACAAAAAGGGCCCATGTGGCCCTTTTTTCATGTGTCGACAACTCGCCGCTTGCGAGCAATCAGGACAACTCATCCTTCGGGGTTGCGTGGTTTGCGCGGTCGACCGGCGAATATCTTGTCAAACAGACCATTCGGCAACAGGCGCAACACTTTTGCGACCACTCCCATCTGCCATGGAATCACTCGGTAACTGACGCCGGCCTCGATTGCCCTGAACGCGCGTTCGGCAAAATCCTCCGGAGCCAACAGAAACGGCATGGAATAAGCGTTCCTGCGGGTCAGGGGCGTTGCAACGTAGCCAGGGCACAGCGTCACGACTTTGACACCGCTGCCTCGAAGTTCCCCTCTGAGACATTCGCAATAGCTGATCATCGCGGCCTTGCTCGGGCAATTTGCACCATGACCTGGCAGACCCCTGATTCCGTTAACACTGGCAATACCGACCAAGGCGCCCGAGCCTCGCTTCACCATTGCATCCAGAAACGGATGGAAACTGGCTGCCGTGCCGGTGTTGTTGGTGGCAAAAGTCTTGGCAATCACCTCAAGGTCGGCACGATATGCCGTGTCCACACCGACACTGATGCCGGCACAGGCCATCACCACATCCGGCAGACCCTGCTGCTGCAGGCAGGTTTGACCTGCAGCTACGATACTGTCAATGACCGCCACATCGGCCCTGTATAGCCGATACCGATCTACATCAATCTGGCGTTCCCGAATCCAGGCTTCGACTTCGTTCGTGCGGCGCGCCACCAGAGCAAGAGAATAACCAGCCTGATAAAAGCGCCAAGCCAAGGCCTGCCCGATCCCGCTTGATGCACCGGTGATGAAGGCAAGTTTTGACATCGCCTTTTCATCCCTACTATTGAGTTACCCCAGGGCTCAAGGTTCCTCTGACGCGACCTTTGAGTTGCAGCACGTGCTCATGATCATCGAAGTCCAGCGTATCGGCCCTAATTCGATTGTTCCCGCGGATCAATTCCACTGGCAGGTGTGACGTGATGCGCCCGGTATTCAAGAATGCATGCAAAAACTCGCCGCGAAATTCGCTGCGCGCCTCAGGCAAACCACCCTTGTCTGCCCCCGGCTCCCGCACCACCCGGGCGTCGCCAAACAACTGAACTTCTGTGGCATCACCATTGGTCACCGCCCGCCTTGCCGACGCCGTGGTCAAACGATTGGCTTCATCAATGGAACGGATGCGCACGGAATCTATTTCCAGCGTATCGCTATCCGGGTAGTGTCGCGCATCAATACCCACAACCTCGCTTTTCAAGCGCCCCAATTCATCGAACAATTTCACCGAGAACTTATGCATGAAGTAATCCGCTTCATGTCGAAGCGGCGAGGCGGGCGCGCTTGCGAGTAACTGCGGAGTGCTTCGAACCAACCAATAGGTACCAAGCGCCAGCACACCCATCAACACAACCGGCAGGTAAAGCGACAAATACTCCCAACTGGTGCGCAACAGCTTGATCACTATGTGGTCTCCGCCAACAAACCGGCATAGCGGCCACTTGCAATCAGCAAGAGATCGCACACCTCCCTGGCAGCACCGTCACCACCGCGGGCGCTGGTCACGTGATGTGCGATCGCTCGGACTTCTTGATGGGCATTGGGTGGTGCACAAACCAGCGCGCAACGGCGCATCAATGCGAGATCAGGCCAGTCATCGCCCATCACTGCCGCCTGGGACCAAGCCAAGCCCAATGTCTTGAGAGTTTGCTCAGCCGCCGGGAGTTTGTCTTCCGTGCCATAGTGAACATGATCAACACCCAGGGCGGCGAGCCGCAGGCGCAAGGGCTTTGAATCACGCCCGGTAATGACTGCCGGAACGATGCCTGCCCGTTGCAGCAATTTCAATCCGTGGCCATCGAGCGTATGAAAGCGTTTGATGCTCTCTCCGGCCTCGGTAAAGTACAAACTGCCATCGGTCAAGACGCCGTCAACATCGAAAAAAATCACCTGAATACCTTGCGCTTTGAGCAGCAGTTCCGGCGCGAAATTGAGAGCCGGAACCCGTGCAGCAGATGAAGTTGCAGGCATCGTATTCATATCACTTTCGCCCGCATCAAATCGTTGCTGTTGAGGGCGCCACACAACCGCCCCTCCGCGTCGAGCACCAGCACACTGGTGATACAGCGCAGTTCCATCAACTCGGCCGCCTCCACCGCCAGCGCATCACTTGCAATGGTGCTTGGCCTGGGGTGCATGACCTGCTGCGCGCTGACACCGCGCAAGTCAATACCCTTCTCGATCAGCCGACGCAAATCACCGTCAGTGAATATCCCCAGCAACTGTCCCGCGTCATCCACGATCGCCGCCGCTCCCAGGCCCTTGCCACTCATCTCACGCATCAGGTCGCTGAAGCTGGCCTGCGCGGCGACCTTCGGCACCGCATCGCCCGAGCGCATCACATCGCTGACATGCGTGAGCAGTTTGCGGCCGAGCGCGCCACCCGGATGAGAACGCGCAAAATCCTCTGCCTTAAAACCGCGCGCATCAAGCAGTGCCACCGCCAGCGCATCGCCGAGGGCCAGCTGCGCTGTGGTGCTCGCTGTGGGTGCCAGATTCAGCGGACAAGCTTCTTTCTCGACAGCACAATCCAGAAACACTGCGGCATGCCGTGCCAGCGTTGATTCGGCCTTGCCAGTCATGGCAATCAGCGGCGTCCCCATGCGCTTGAGCACCGGCAGGATGGCTGTCAATTCTTCTGACTCGCCACTGTTTGAAATGGCCAGCACCAGGTCATCGGACTTGATCATGCCAAGGTCGCCGTGGCTGGCCTCGGCAGGATGGACGAACATGGCCGGCGTGCCGGTCGACGCCAGCGTGGCAGTAATCTTGCGCCCGATGTGGCCGCTCTTGCCCATCCCCATCACCACCACGCGGCCGCTCACGCCCAGCATCATCTGCACGGCATCGGCAAATGAATGCCCAAGGTGCTGCTTCAAACCCAATACCGCTGCGGCCTCGATGTCCAGAGTTTCCCGGGCCAGTCGAATTGCCTGCTCAGCCTGGAAGACAGGGAGCCGCTTGGATTGAGGTGTCATACGTTCATTTTATCGGCGGGCGCGGCACTTGCTAGTATGTGGGCATGAGCCCGCTTGAACTCACGCTGCTTTACTTGCTCGCCGCCGTGCTCGGGGTTGTCGTCTGTCGCTACCTGAAACTGCCGCCCATGCTGGGCTATCTGACGGTGGGCGTGCTGATCGGGCCCAACGCGCTAGCGCTGGCAAAGAACGCACAAGGTGTGCAGCATGTCGGTGAATACGGCGTTGTCTTCCTGATGTTTGTCATCGGGCTGGAGTTCAATCTGCCCAAGCTGCGCGCCATGCGCCGTCACGTGTTCGGATTGGGTTTCTTTCAGGTTCTGCTGACCATGCTCGCGGCCACTGCAGCCGCACTTGCTTTGGCACGCATGGTCCCGTCGCTGTGGGGTATGGGATGGCAAACGGCCTTGGCCCTGTCGGCAGCACTGGCCATGAGCAGTACCGCCATTGTGGTCAAGTTGATGACCGAACGACTCGAAATGGAGTCCGAGCACGGCAAGCGCGTCATGGGGGTATTGCTGTTTCAGGACCTGGCCGTCGTCCCGCTGCTGGTGCTGATTCCGGCGCTGGGTGCTTCGGGCGAACAGTTGTTTGAAACGCTTCTCGTCGCCACCGTCAAGGCGACGGTCCTGATCACATTGTTGCTGGTCGGCGGCCCTCGCGTGATGCGGTTCTGGCTGACTTTGGTGGCCCGGCGAAAAAGCGAAGAGCTGTTTGTGCTCAATCTGTTGCTAATCACCCTGGGGCTCGCCTGGTTGACTGAATTGACCGGCCTGAGCCTTGCGCTTGGCGCCTTTATTGCGGGCATGCTGATCTCCGAGACTCAGTACAAGCAGCAGGTGGAAACCGATATACGGCCCTTCCACGATGTCTTGCTTGGCCTGTTCTTTATCAGCATCGGGATGATGCTCGACTGGCGACTGGTGCTGGAGCGCTGGCCGCTGGTATTACTGCTGGTGACGCTGCCGGTGCTGCTCAAGGCCGTCATCGTCGCCGTTCTGGCACGCGCACTCGGTGCTACGGATGGCGTCTCCCTGCGCACCGGTCTGTACCTGGCGCAAGCGGGTGAGTTTGGGTTCGTGTTGCTCACGCTGGCCCAGGAAAGCAAGTTAGTGCCGCCCGCGCTTTTGAACCCGATTCTTGCCAGCATGGTGCTGTCAATGCTGGCCACACCCTTCATCATTCTGCACAGCAACCGACTTGTTATGAAACTGGTCAGCAGCGAATGGCTGCAGCAGTCGCTGCAAATGACCACCATCGCGCGCAAGTCGATCGGTGTCAACAAACACGTGATCATTTGCGGTTTTGGCCGCTGCGGACAGAACCTGGCCCGCATGCTCGAACTCGAAGGCATTCCCTACATGGCGCTGGACCTGGACCCGGACCGTGTGCGCCAGGCGGCCGCTGCCGGTGACTCGGTGGTCTTCGGCGATGCCGCGCGCCTGCAGGCCCTGATGGCGGCCGGACTGGCACGCGCAAGTGCCGTCGTCATCACCTACCTTGAGGTGCCGGGCGCCTTGAAAGTACTGGCCCATACCCGCACTCACGCACCTCAGGTGCCGGTTATCGTGCGCACCCAGGATGACCATGATCTGGCGGCGCTGCGCCAGGCCGGGGCAACTGAAGTGGTGCCGGAGGCGATTGAAGGTTCGTTGATGCTGGCCAGTCATGCCCTGGCGCTGGTTGGGGTGCCGATGCGGCGCGTGCTTCGCATCGTGCAGGGACAGCGGGATGCACGTTACAACCTGCTACGCGGCTATTTTCACGGTGCCGACGACGACACAATCGATGAACTTCACCAAGAGCGCCTGTCATCGCTAACCCTGCCGCCGAATGCCCGGTGCGTTGGCCAGCGCATCGGTCAGTTGACCCTGCCCGGGCTTGATGTTCGCATCGTCAGCCTGCGACGCCGCGATGGCAAGGTGTTGTCAATAACACAGGACCCGCTGGTTGAAGACGGAGATACCTTGGTGCTCTCGGGACAGATTGAAGCGCTGGCGCTGGCCGAACAGAAATTGCTCGCGGGCTGAACGCGATCGCCACAAGGCCCGATGCACAATAGGGGTCCAAGCCCTTACTCGATGCGTCATGCAAAACTTCAGCGTCAACCAGTACCTCAGAGACCACATTCGCACCGTGCCTGATTGGCCCGCACCGGGCGTCCAGTTCCGTGACATCACACCGCTGTTGCAGGAGGCCAAGGTGTTCCGGGTTCTGATCGACGCATTTGTCCATCGCTACATGGACCCTGCCATGCGTCCTGCGGTGGTGGCGGGACTGGATGCACGCGGTTTCATCCTCGGCGCGGTAGTGGCTTACGAACTGAATGTGGGCTTCGTACCGATCCGCAAGAAGGGCAAGCTGCCATTCACGACCGTCGAGGAAACCTATGAACTCGAGTACGGCAGCGCGACCGTCGAACTGCACACGGATGCGGTCAATCCCGGTGACCGCGTGCTCCTGATCGACGACCTGATCGCAACGGGAGGCACGATGATGGCCGGCAAGAAGTTGTTGGAAAAGCTCGGCGCCCATGTGATGGAAGGTGCCGCCATTGTCGATTTGCCCGAACTGGGCGGTTCAGACAAACTGCGCGCAGCGGGCCTGCCGTTGTTCACGCTGATCGATTTTTCCGGACACTGAACCCGACTACCCTGACTTTCGCCCCTCGAGGCGAGAAAAACGTCACGACGCAAGCCGACAGCGGGCTATTTCCCGATGCAGAACTGGGAAAAGATAACGCCCAGCAAGTCATCGGACGTGAACTCGCCAGTAATTTCACTCAGAGCCTCTTGCGCCAGGCGAAGTTCTTCCGCCAACAAATCCAGCGACTGCGCTTGGGCAGCCAGATGGGCCGTTGCGGCCACCAAGTGGTCATCCACGCGTCGCAAAGCCTCCACGTGACGCGCCCGCGCCAGGTAGACGCCCTCTGCGGTTGATTGCCAACCTGCCAACTCAAGCAGTTTGTGCCGCAGGGCCGGCAAGCCAGCGCCGGTTTTCGCCGACAGGGCCAGTCCACTCGTCAAAGGGACTGCCGTGCTGGCGTCGAGCTTGTTCCAGATATCAATGACCGGCACGCGCGATGACAGCTTATGGTGCAGCGTGCCTGCAATCACGGCGTCAGCCGCAACGTAATCGGTCATTTGCATGCGGGTCAGATCGTGCAGGAACAAGACTGCGTCGGCGGCCTCAATCGCATCCCAGGCATGGGCAATTCCGATCTTCTCCACCTCGTCATCGCTATCGCGCAAACCAGCTGTGTCGATCACATGCACAGGAATACCTTCGATCTGGATCGTTTGTTGCACCTTGTCGCGGGTCGTGCCGGCAATCGGCGTCACGATGGCCAGCTCGGCCCCGGCCAACGCGTTTAGTAATGACGACTTGCCGGCGTTTGGCTGTCCCGCAATTACAACCCTGATGCCGTCGCGCAAGAGCGCACCCTGGCGCGCCCTTTGCAGCACGGTGCCTAGAATTTCTTGCAGGCTCGACAATTGGCCGGAGGCATCAGCCTGACGCAAGAAGTCGACCTCCTCTTCGGGAAAGTCCAGCGTGGCCTCGACAAGCATGCGTAAACGAATCAACGCATCACGCAACAGGTGGATTTCCGCCGAGAATACGCCTGACAAGGACCGGCTGGCACTTCGTGCCGCAGCTTCGGTGCTGGCATCAATCAGGTCGGCGATCGCCTCGGCCTGCGCCAGATCGATCTTGTCATTGAGAAAGGCGCGCTGCGAAAACTCGCCCGGCTCAGCCACCCGCAAGCCGGCGAGTCGAGGCAGACCCGTTCGAGTGTCAATCTCGGTTGCCGCTTCAAGACAGCGCGCGAGCAAGAGCTGCAACACCACCGGACCACCATGGGCTTGCAACTCCAAGACATCTTCACCCGTGAACGAATGCGGCGCCGGGAAGAAAATGGCCAAACCCTGATCGATGATGGTGCCATCCTGCGCACGAAACGGCAGATAGCTGGCTTCACGCGGCTTCAATGCCCGACCACACAAGGCCTCGACCAACGGTATGAGTTGTCGACCAGAAACCCGCACAATACCGACGGCGCCGCGTCCGGGTGCCGTGGCAATCGCTGCAATGGCCTGGTTTTGACTGGCAAGCATGGAGCTACAGGGCAGGAGGGCCGCTTGCGCGGCCCTCATTTACTTGAACTTGGGCAGATTGAACTGCGGTGGTACACCCATGCGGGTATTGATGATCCACTGCTGAACAATCGACAGCACATTGTTCGTGATCCAGTACAACACCAGCCCTGCCGGGAAGAAGAAGAACATCACGCTGAAGGCCAGCGGCATGAACCACATCATCTTGGCCTGCATCGGATCTGGGGGCGCCGGATTCAAGGCTGTCTGCAATATGGTGGTCAATGTCATGACCAAAGGCAGGATGAAGTAAGGATCGAGCGAGGACAGATCAGTGATCCACATGGCCCAGGGTGCATTGCGCATCTCGACGCTTGATAGCAAGACGTTGTAGAGAGCAATAAACACCGGGATCTGGATCATGATCGGGAAGCAGCCGCCCATCGGGTTGACTTTTTCTTCCCGATAGATGCGCATCATCTCTTGTTGCATCTGTTGCGGGTTGTCCTTCAGGCGCTCGCGCATCTCCGTCACTTTCGGATTGATGGCTTTCATCTTGGCCATGCTGGCATACGCTTTGGCATTGAGCCAGTAGAAGGCCGCCTTCAGCAGCAGTACCAGGGCGATGATGGACCAGCCCCAGTTGCCGATGAAACTCTGAAGCTTGTCAAGCAACCAGTACAAGGGCTTGGCGAGAATGGTGAGCCAGCCATAGTCCTTCACCAGTTCCAGCCCGGGCGTCAAAGACTCCAGCATCTTTTCTTCCTGGGGTCCGGCAAAGAACCTGGCCTCGACGGTCTTGCTGGCGCCAGGCGCAATATTGTCCATCGGCGTGATCATGCCCACCGCATACAGATTGGTGTCGACTTTGCGCATGAACAAGTCGCGCTTGATACCGTCGCCAAGCAACCATGCGCTGGCAAAGTAATGCTGCACCATGGCGACATAACCATTTTCCGCGCTCTTTTCGATATCAACCTTGCCGCTTTCGATCGTCTTGAATTCAACCTTCTGGTATTTCTTGGCCTCTGTATAGACCGCTGCGCCCGTGAAGGTTGAACTGAACGACGGCATGTTGTGAATCCCAAACAACTGCAAAAGCTTGGGTGCCGGTATGTTCGAAACCGGTATGTTTCCGTCACGGACAAGCTGCAAGTAGAGCTGCGGCGATACCGGGGAGGAGCCAACGTTGATGACCTCGTGCTTGACCGCAATCGCGTAGACACCACGTGTCAGCGTGAATGTCTTTACCAGTTTGACACCACCCACCTCGGGCGACTCGAAACGGACGACCAGCTCCTTGCTGCCATCCTTGAGGGCGCGCTCACCCGGCACCACCGTCATCACCGTCTTGTGCGTCGGAAAGACGCCGCCTGCGGTGCCAGCAATGAGGCCAGTTTGCGCCGTGTAGTTCGGATCATTGCTGTCGTCAAGCAGGACCACTTTCTTGCTTTTGTCGGCCATGTCGACATGCTGGAGAAACTCGGTTCGCACCAGCGAGCCCCCCTGCGTGTCAAAGGTCAGCTTGAGAACATCACTTGTCACGACCAGTCGCTCGCGCGGTGCAGTGGGCGCATCGCCAGAAGCAGCGGGCGTGATCGCCGCAGCTATCGGTGCGCCACCGGCGGCGACACTCGAAGGCGCTGCACCGGTTGGGACGCCCGCAGAGGAAGCAGGTGCACCGGCTGTCACAGCCGTCTTGTTGGATCCGGGAAAGAAAGTGGCCTTGTTCCCGTTGTAAACCTGCCATTGGTCCCAGAGCAAAACCATGGAAAAGCCAAAAATCACCCACAAAATGGTGCGGCGAATATCGTTCATGAAGACTTCTTTTCAGTGAGAGGGGGAATCAGCTTGGTAAAGAGCCGGTATTTTTCAAGCGGCACCGGATCGGCGCCGCCTTCGCACCAGGGATGACAACGCGCCAGTCGCTTCACCGTCAGATAAGACCCAACGGCCGCACCGTGCAACTGCAGCGCCTGTATCGAATAGGCAGAACAGGTTGGCTCGAAACGACAGGATGAACCCAGCCATGGACTGAGCAGCAATCGATAGCCTCTGACCAAGCCGATCAACAGTTTCTTGATCATGGCGATCCGGCTGCAACTGCCGGGGAAGACCGGTAAGCAGCCGCTCTGGCGAACAATTGCTGCAACTCGCTGCGAACGGCACCTTTGAGCAGATCGGACGTGGCACTTGTGAATTGCTTGCGGTCAAACGCTGTGCGCAAGCGCACGAGGTGGGCGGCTACGTCAAACGCTGACTCAAAATCAGCGCTGACACTGTAGATCTGGCGCTTGATGGCGTTGCGGGTGACCGCTCGCCTGGCCCAACGTTTGGGCACAAGCGCACCGATCCACACGGATCGGATCGGAAAAAGCACAACGGCGGGCGATCTCACCGGTTCACTCGAGGGTGGCTCGACAAGCGTCGCATCGAGACCCGTGCGGTGCAAGGCGAAATGGGTCGTGCGCGCCACAGTTCCGCCAGCTAGGACGGCCTGAAACTGGCTTCGCGTTTTCAGTCGTTGCACTTGAAAGTGGCCGCAAAACTGCTGGTCAGCTTCGCGCTATACGACAACCGGAATCAGACAGCCAGGCGCTTGCGGCCTTTGGCGCGGCGAGCATTGATCACAGCGCGGCCACCACGGGTCTTCATGCGAACCAGGAAGCCGTGAGTGCGGGCGCGGCGAATCTTGGAGGGTTGGTAAGTGCGTTTCATTTTTGAAAATCCTAAAGGGCTCGATGAGAACCAGCCAGCCAAAAATTGGGGCAAGTTACCGTCTTGTTTCGCCCGACATGGGCAGAAGAACCGGCGATTATCGCAAATTTTATCAACGCCGGCAAGACCTAGCCTTATCCAATGAGGTGTGAGCCTGAAGCGGTGTCCGTGATTCCAACGAGGTGTGAGCCTGAACTTCGGGCTTGGGTCGATCATTTCCCACATGGTGATCGACATGGACGAGACCCGTCTACAA
>TBL_comb47_HYPODRAFT_10006692_pt1 | contig 12374 bp, 11 predicted proteins | sample TroBogypolimnion_40_FD_10682 | JGI IMG/M metagenome (IMG submission 10682)
CGGGGGCGGGCTTGGGGGCGCCGCCGGGGTAGACCATCGTCGGGGTCGGGCCGGACTTGTCGGGGACAAACAGCACCGGGCGGTCGCGATAGCCGACAAAATAGATGACGCCCATGATCAGCACGAGCACGAGGAAGGCGATGGCCGAGTAGATGATGCAGCCGCGGCGGGTGTCGCCATGCACGTCATCGGGATCGACCTGAAATTCGGCGAGTTCCGGGATTGAGGAGGCGCTCATCGGGGCGCGAGTGGCACCGGACTTTGGCGTGGCGGGCGTCGTGGCCGACGGCACGGGCGGGCGCGTGTTGCCGCGCATCGCGAAGGGCGGGAGGGTCAGGCGCGTGACGGTGACGGCAGCAATCTCGTGATCCAGCCAGGTGAGATGTTGCTGCACCAAGGCGCGCTGTTTGCGGAGTTCTTCGAGACGGTCGGACATGGGTGGGTGGGTGTGGTGCTAGCCCCGAAAGCCGGCGAGACGCCGACATGAAAAACGCAGCCCGTTTTGGGCTGCGTTTGAAAGCAAAAAATCTACGTAGTGAGCGGTTTAGCTCGTGACAATGGCCACCTTGCGGTGGGCCTTGTCGTACTTGACGGTGCCGTCCTTGAGGGCGAACAGCGTCCAATCGCGGCCGATGCCGACATTCTTGCCGGCGTGCAGCTTGCTGCCGCGCTGGCGGACGATGATGGTGCCCGCGAGGACGGACTCACCGCCAAAGCGTTTCACGCCAAGCATCTTCGGCTGGCTGTCGCGGCCGTTGCTGGATGTTCCCTGACCTTTCTTGTGCGCCATGACGGGTAGTGGTTAAGCGTTAATGGATTCGATCTTGATGACGGAAAGCTCCTGGCGATGGCCGCGTTTGCGCTCCATGCCCTTGCGCTTTTTCTTCTTAAAAACGATGACCTTGTCGCCACGCTTGTTCTCGAGGATCTTGGCCGAAACCGAGGCGCCAGCCAAGGTGGGCTTGCCAACCTTGAAATCAGCGCCTTCGCCAGCGGCGAGAACGTCCTTAATCTCAACGGTGGCACCGGCTTCCGTGTTTGGGTAACGGTTGACGATGAGAATGTCGCCCTCAGTGACAGTGAACTGCTGCCCTTGGGTTTTGATCGTGGCTTTCATAAAAATAAACCGCGGATAAAGCGGTTTTGCCACCGGTAACGCAAGGATTAATTTGCCCCCAAGGCCGCGAAAATGAGCTATTTCGGCGGCGGCGTTGAGGTATCGGCCGCCGGGGCCGGGTGCTCGGGCTTGAGAATGTAGAGCGATTTGATGTCCCCGACCAGATAGCCACCGACCTTGTAGGCGTTGCGTTCCCGTTCGGCCGCGAGGCGGGCGGCTTCGGCCTCCCAGGCCTCTTGCCGCTTCAAAGCGGCGGCGCGGGCGGCGGCGCGATCGGCGATCTGGCGCTTTTCCTGATCGAGATCGGCGAGTTTCTTGAGCGCGGCGAGGCGGGCAGCCTCGGCATTGGCGCGGTCGCGCTCGCGTTCGGCCGCAAGGCGGGCGGAGTCGGCGTCGGAGCCGCTGTTGTTGGCCGCGAGCGCGGCGAGGCGGGCGGCTTCGGCCTCGGCAGCCTTGAGGGCGGCTTCGGCGGCTTCCTGCTCGTCGCGAATCTTCGCTAGGCGGGCCATTTCCTCCTTGGCGCGCTCCTCCGCCATGCGGCGGGCCTCGATCAGCGCGGCGGCGCGCCGGGCCTGTTCGGCCTGTTGCTCGCGGGCGAGCTGCAGCTCGGCGGCAGCCCGCTGCTGCGCGAGATCGCGCTCCGCCGACAGCTTGTAGGTGCGATAGCCGAAATAAAGTGCCGCGGCCACGACCAGGGCGACCAAAGTGATAATTAGATTTCTATTCATGGGGGATGGGCATCGACCTCGCCCGTTTGGAAATGTTCAAAGCACTATTGCGCCAATCTAGCCGCGCCTCCGGCATCGGCAAGCCTGCCGGTTACCGAGGGAGGGGAAAATCGGCCACCCCGGCGTGCGCGGCATTCGCGGCGGCGTAGGGCAGCGCCTGAGAGATGGAGTCTGCGAGGGGCAAACCGCGGAGGAAAAGTGACTCCATCAGACAGGCCAGCAGCACGTCGCCCGAGCCGGTGGGCGAAATTTCCAGGACCGGAATCGGTCGAACGGCGGCGGGTACAGCCGCGCCGTCTTTGAACCAGATCGCTCCTGCGCCATCGGTCACCACCCAGCGGCGGACTGGGGAGCCGGCGGCGATGGAGAGCAGCAAGTCTGCCGTTGTTTGCGGGACGGAGGTTGCAGGGGCCAGCGTGCGGAGCTCGGTCGCGTTGATCTTGATCAACGCCAGCGACTGGGTAGCCATCCAGGCCAGCGGGGGTCCGTAAGTGTCGGCCACGAGGGTGCCGCGTGACTGCCACCGGAGAAGGGCCGCGCGCAGCGGATCGAAAGCGGACGTTGCCCATCCCGGGAGGCTGCCGCAGATGGCGAGCACCTGGCCGGCGGGTTGCGCGTCGAGATAGTCGGCGCAGGCCTGGACGGCCTTGGCCTCGGGCGGCACATCGGGTCCGAGGAAAGTGGTTTCCGCGCGGCCGCCGCCGCGTACGACGACGCCCGCGCGTGTGGCGGCGGTCGTCGGAAAAATTTGCGTGGAGAATCGCTGGGCGCGCAGCCAGGCGGTGGACTCGGTCCCGCCGGCGCCACCGGCGAAGCAAATGGCCGTGGCCGGGGCGCCGAGGCGCGCGAGCATCTTGGCGACGTTGATGCCCTTGCCGCCGACCTGGAAGGACTCGCGCTGCGCGCGTTGGGTCTGACCCTCGCTCCAGGCGGAAAACTCCAGTGTCCGCTCGGCCAGCAGGTTGCCGGTGAGGGTGAAAAGGGCGGTCGGAGTCATGCGCTCAGGGATTCGGCGGAGGGGGAACGTTGCGGCTGCCCGGGCGATAGAAAACCTGGTTCACCAGGAAACTCAGCCCGAAAAGCGCGGCGACGGTCCGGACGGTGCGCATCGCGTCGACGACGGCGGTGACGCGGGCGGAATTTTGCTCGCGCACGCGGCGCAGGAGCAGGCAGCACAGGAAAAACAGGATGGGGGTGACGACGAAGGCCGCGTGATAGGCCTCGATCGCGGAAAAGCCGTTGGCTTGGGCCGCGGTGAGTAGGTAGCCGCCGGTGATGGGGCCGAGCGCGGCGGTCAGGGAGGAGAGGGAAACGAAAAGCGCCATGCCCATCGTGCGCGCGCCGCCGGGACTCAGCTTGAGCAGCAGCCCGAACAGGCCGATGCCGTAGCCGGCGCTGAAAATACCGCCGGCAGAGTGGATCACGTAGAGCAGCCAGGTGTTGCCGGGATGAACGAGAACGAACAGCGCGTTAAAGAGCTGCCAGCTGACCAGGGAGACGATCATGACGGGGACGTTGCCGAAGCGGTCCAGCAGCCGGCCCCACGCGGGAAAGGAAATCGCCGCGCCCAGCACGCCCAGCAGCAGCAGGAGGTTGATGCGGGCAGCGCTGAGGTGGAGTTCCTCCAGCATGAACACCGCGTAGAAGGGGCCGAACAAGGTGGAGGCGAAGCCGATGACGGCGGCGAACAGGATGAACCGCATGAACATGACGTCGCTTCGCACCAGGCGGAGCTGCTGCTGCCACGGCGGCTCCGGGGCGGGCGGATGACCGCTGACGGACGTCTGCATGCGCTGCTGGGCGAGCACGGCCACGACGCGCATGATCAGGGCGCTCCCGAAGAGGATTTGGAATGCCAGCAACGCGCCGTCGAGCCACGCGAGCAGGCCGGAGACGGCCAGCATGAAGACGACGAGCGAGAGGTAGAGCAGGCGGTTGCGGAAACCGAAATATTTGCCCCGGAGCCGGACGGGGATGCACTCCTGCATCCAGGCGTTCCACGCGACGCCGTTGATGGCCCCCGAAAGCGCCACGAGTGAGAACGTGACGCCAAAGACGATCAGAGTGAGCGGGCTTTCGCTCCGCGGCAGGAACGGTAGGGCGATGAGGAGGGCGAGCCAGCCCAAGGCGTGAAGCCAGCCGCTGAGGATCGTCATGGACCGCGAATGCAGTCGCTGGGCGAGGAGCGGCGTGAGCAGGACCTGGAGGAAATTAAACCAAAACGGCAGCGACGTGAAAAAGCCGTAGGTCCGCGTGGAAAACGCGAACGTTCCCGTCATGAGCGCCGTGAGCACGAAATTGCCCGGCTGGCTCACAGTCACCAGGGGCATGGCATTGACCCCGTCCCACAAGCCCAGCGTGAGATTGCGCCGTAATGGAGTGGGTCTCTTGCCGTGGGCGGAGGTTGCGTGCACTAGTTTCCAGCCTAAAGCAGTCCACGCCTCCAAAGTCATGCCCGAAATCATCCCGCCCGAATACTGGCAGCGACGCGACACCCTCGCGCTGGCCCGGAATCTCCTCGGGAAGTTCCTCGTGCGCGCGAAGGGCGACGCGCGAATGATCACCGAAGTGGAGGCTTATGACGGTGAAAGCGACCTGGCCTGCCACGCGCGCGCGGGTCGCACGCGGCGGACGGCGGTGATGTATGGCCCGGGCGGCGCGTGGTATGTGTATCTTTGCTACGGCATGCACGAGATGCTGAATCTCGTCGTCGGGCCGAAGGACTGGCCCGCGGCGGTGCTCATCCGCGGAATCGAGGGCTGCCATGGACCGGGACGCGTGACGCGAGCGCTCGGGATTGACCGGCAGCTCAATGGCACGAAGGCACATCCGGATTTCGGTCTGTGGCTCGAGGATCGCGGGGTGAAGGTGCCGCGTCGCATTGTGCAGGCGACGCCGCGGATCGGCATCGATTACGCGGGCCCGGTGTGGGCGAAGAAACCCTGGCGCTTTCACTTCGATCCTGCGGAGCTGACCGCGGCGACGCGGAAGCGGACCGCTACGGCGAAGTCGTCGAGGCCGGCGCGGCGGACGAAGCAGGTGGCTGGTAGTTGACGAGGGTGGCCACGCCGGAGCCGAATTTGAATTCGACCTCGAATTTTACCGGGAGGTGGCGTTCATCTTGGGAGATCCAGACCCGAACCGTGGAACCGCGTTTGAACATGCCCTTCGGCGGAGTCTTTTCCATCTTGGGCACAATGATCAGGGTGTCGAAGGTGCCGAGGGGAGTTTTTACGGTTTCGTAGCCCTCGGCGTGGAACGTCAACTCGTAGGGCTCTTCCTCGAACATCACGAGGGCATCGATCGTTTGCCCGGGTTGGAGATTCCAAGTGCGGGCCTGGATGAGGCTCGTGATCAAGTCCATCGGGTCGCCCAGAGGTAGCGACACGATCTGGCTCTTGCTGGGATTGACGAGGTTTTGGAAATCCGCGGTCCGGTGCTCGTAGTCGAACGCGAGTGTGGTGTCGGTGGACTTCTTGCCGTGGACGCTGCGCTCGGTGTGGACCATCATGTGGCCGGTTTTCAGGTTGTAGACCGACTCGGCGCGGGCGTCGAAGGGGTAGATGCTGCGGAGAAAGCCGCGCGTGGAGGTGGTCGTCACGACGAGCAGGCTGGGTTGGTGGTCGTCCGTCTCGGCTTGGGACGTGATCTTGATCTCGCCGGCGTTGGAAATAATCGTGTAGCCCACGCGGAACGTGAACGCCTCGCCGGGCGCCAAGGCCAGCCGCATGTCGGCGAAGGCGGTCGAAGTGGTGGCGAGCAGGCCGAGAAAAAGGAGGGAACGCATAAGTGGAAGGGGAACTTCAGCCTGACAGCTTGAATTCAAGTTGGTTGCCTTGGCCGATGGCAAGGGCGTCCCAGCCGCGGTCACGCAGCGTGCTCGCGAACTCGCGGGCAAAGCCGTGCAGGGTGAGGATGCGCTTGGGCTGCACGAGTTCGACGAAGGCCAGGAGATCGTCGTAGCCCGCGTGGTCGGAGAGGGGAAAGGCCGCATCGCAGCGCGAGCGGTAGATTGTGCCGGAGTCCATGGCCCAGCCGGTGATGACGGCGGTGCGGCGCGCAGGCAGGCGGCTGAGCATGCCCTGGCCGTGCGGCGGGCAGATCACGACATGGCCACCGGCCTCGTCGGTCGAAAATCCCCGGTAGGCGGGAAACTTAAGGCCGAGCTGTTCGCAGATCCGCGTCAGCCGGAGCGTGTCATCGTGCAGCATCACCGGCAGTCCCGCGGGCGCGAGCGCGCGGAGCACCTCCTGGCTTTTGCCGAGGCTGTAGCAAAGCAGGACCGGGTTGGCGCCATCCGCGAGGGCCTGCCGGCAGAAGGCGATGATGCTGGCGATAACCTCCGCTTCCGGCGGGAAAACATACTGCGGCAGGCCGAAGGTGGTTTCCATGATCAGCACGTCTGCGCGCGGGGTGGCGCAGCGCTCGGCCGCGAGGCTGGGGCGGAGCTTGAAATCGCCAGTGTAGAGCAGCGAACCGTGCTCGGGTGACTCGAGGAGAATCTGGCTCGAGCCCAGGATATGGCCCGCCGGATGCAGCGTGGCGGTGGCGCCAAAATCGAGGCCGAAAGACTGGCCGAAGGGAAGAAGGGTGAACTCGCGGCGTCCGGGCAGGCGGGCGGCAAGCATCCGGGCGGTGGCCGCGGTGCACAGGACTTCCTGGTGCCGCGCGATGTGGTCACCGTGGGCATGCGAGACGAACGAGCGCGTCGTGCGCATTTGCGCGTCGAGCCACCAGCCCACCTGCGGCAGCCACAGTCCCTTGCGATGATGAATTTCCCAAGCCATGGCGGGCAGCCGGCTCAGGCGGGGGCAGAGAAGTACTTCCGCTTGGCGAGCCGCCACGCGGTCACGAAGAAGGCCGTAAGGGGAATGGCGAGCAGCATGCCGAGCACGCCTTGGAAAGCGGTGCCCCAAAAGAATATCGCGACGATGATTGTGACGGGGTGCAGCCCCGTTTGCTTGCCCATGATCCGCGGTGTGAGCACCCAGGCCTCGATGACTTGGACGATGAGGTAGGAGATCAGCACCAGGCCAACCAGCCGCCAGCCGCCGTCCGGCTGCAGAAAGGCCAAGGGGAGGGTGACGGAGAGGCCGAGGACGGTGCCGAGATAGGGCACGATGTTGAGGAGGCCGATGACGAAACCGAGGATCAGGCCGAATTTCAGGCCGATCACGGAGAAGCCGAGGGCCAGAAGCGCGCCCATGATCAAGCCGATGATCAGTTGACCGCGAAAGAAGGCGGCGACGATGCCGATGAATTCCCGGATCAGGAAAACGACATCCTCGCGCACCCCCGGCGAAAGGAAAGGCAGGTTGGCGTGGATTTTTTCCGTGACCCGGTCCCCCGCGAGCAGGAAGAAAAACAAGTACACCGGGATGACCGCCACGTGGGTGAGGAAGGCAACGAGCCCGACCAGCCCGCCGCCGGCGGCGCGGAGGGACGGAACGGCGTGCTCGAGCATGGCTTTGAGCTCCGTCCCCGCATTGTCAGCGATTTGGTGCACCGTGGGGTTGGCCAGCTGCCGCTGGATCAGCGCGATCCACTCGGGATAGTGCCGCTCAAGGTAGGCGCGGCCGCTGGCCCAGAGCGTGGGGGCGTAATCGAGGAAATCGAGAGTCTGCGCGAACAAGGGCGGGATCAGCAGAAACAGGGCGGCCGCACTCAGGAGGACAAAGACGCCATAGAGCAGGATGACTGCGGCCGGCCGGCGCAGGTGGAGCCGCTTTTCCAGTGCGAAGATCAGCGGCCGCAGGATCAGCGCGAGCACGGCGGCCACGGCGAGCGGCCAAAACACGCTGGAGAAGTGGCCGACAAATTGGCCGAGTACACGAATGGCCAGGACCAGCAGGGCAATCGTGGCCCCGACGGCCAGCAGCACGAAGGCAGAGCTGATCACCCGCCACTGGGTGGTCGTAAAATAGGGAGGCGTGGTTCCAGCGGCCATGGCACGGGACGATCAGCGAATGTCCGGTGCAGGCCAAGCCAAACCCTCAGCGAGGCCGGTTATGATGCCGGAACAGCCACCGCGCCATCGCGGGCAGCAGCACGATCGCGCCGAGCATGTTGACGAGGAACATGAACGTGAGCAGGAGCCCCATGTCCGCCTGGAACTTGAGGTCGGAGAAAATCCACAGGCTGACGCCGGCCCCGAGCGTGAGCCCGGTGAAGACGATGGCGGCGCCGGTGTCCTTGAAGGCCTGGAACATGGCGTCCTCAAAATACGCGCCCTTCTTGAGCTGCGACTGCAGGCTGGCAAAGAGGTAGATTCCGTAATCAACGCCGATGCCGACGCCCAGCGCGACGACGGGAAGGGTCGAGATCTTGAGGCCGATGCCGAGATAGACCATGAGCGCATAGGCCAGCCAGCTGACGATCGCGAGGGGCACGACGATGCAGAGCGTGGCGCGCACGGAGCGGAACGTGATGAGGCAAAGGGCGATCACCGCGCCGAAGACCCAGAGCACGATGGGGCGCTGGGCGGCGGCCACGACCTCGTTGGTCGCGGCCATCACGCCGGCGTTGCCGCTGGCGAGGAGGAATTTCGCCTTGGGCGAGGGATGGGCGGCGCTGAACGCCTTCACGGCATCGGTCACGGCGCGCAACGTCTCGGCCTTATGGTCGGTGAGGAAGATCAGCACGGGCATCACGCTGGCATCGGCGTTGAGGAGACCGGTGGAGGTTTCGATGGGCGACACGGCCTGCGCGAGGGCCTGCGGGTTGCGCGGGAGGATGCGCCACTTGAGCGAACCCTCGCTATAACCGGAATTCACGAGCTTGGCCATCGCGGGCAGTGAGATCACCGACTGCACGCCGGGCACGCCGCGCAGCGTGCCTTCGAACTGGTCCATGAGGGTGACAACGTCGTAGTCGATGCAGCCGTTGGGCACCGTTTCCACGATCACCGAGAGAATATCGACCCCGATGCTGAACTTGGACGTGATGATACGGGTGTCCTGGTTGTAGCGGGAATTGGCGCGCAGCTCCGGCACGCCGGCTTGGGTGTCGCCGATACGCACCTGCTCGGCCTTCCAGTAGCCCCACGCGCCGAGCGCGAAGCACCCCAGGATGATCGCCATCGAGGGCCGGGGCTTCATTTCCTTGGCCAGGCGCTCCCAAATACGGTCCATCCGGGCGCGTCGCGCCGCCACCCACTGGCCGTAGGAATGCGGCAGCCGAAGATACGACAAGAGGATGGGGAGCAGGAGGAAATTGGTGACGACGATCACGGTGACGCCGAGGCTGGCGATGAGGGCGAGCTCGCGGATCACGGGGATCTTGATCACGAACATCGTGATGAAGCCGACGGTGTCGGTCATGAGCGCAACGACGCCGGGCACGATGAGCTGCATGAAGGCCGAGCGAGCGGCCGTCGGGCCGTCGTGACCCTTGAACATCTCGTTGCGGAACATCGAGATTTTCTGGACGCCGTGGCTCACGCCGATGGCGAAGACCAGGAACGGCACGAGGATCGAGAACGGGTCCACGCCGTAGCCCAGGGCGGTGAGCGCGCCGAGCTGCCAGACGACCGCCACGAGTGAGCAAATCACGGGAGCCGCGGCGAGTTTCCAGCGCCCGGCGTATTGCCACACGAGCAAGCCGGTGATCGCGATCGAGACGCCGAAGAGGAAGAGCACGTCGCGGGCGCCGTCGCCGATGTCGCCGATGACCTTGGCGAAACCGATGATGTGAACCGTAATTTCGCCCCCGCTCTCGCGTTCGACGCGCCGGCGGATGGCCTCGAGCCCGGCGGCGACGCGGGCATAGTCGATCTTGCGGCCGGTGGCCGGGTCCTCCTCGAGCAGCTGGGCGCTGACGATCGCGCCGGTGAAATCGTTGGCGACGAGCTGGCCGAGCTTGCCGGACTTGAGGATGTTTTCGCGGACCTTGGTGAAGTTGGCGGGCGTCGGTGTGAAGTCGGCGGGGATGACGTTGCCGCCCGCGAAGCCGTCCTCGATGACCTCGATGTAGCGGACGTTGGGGGTGAACAGCGACTGGACCTGCGAGCGCTCGACCGCGGGCAGAAAGGTCACCTCGTCCGTGACGCGCCGCAGCTGGGCGAAAAACGCGGGAGTGAAGATGTCACCGTCTTTCGCCATCAAGGCCACGAGCACGCGATTGGCACCGCCGAACTCGGATTGATACTTGGTGAACGTGTCGATGTAGGGATGGTCGAGCGGCAGGGACTTGTTGAAACTGGCGTCGACGTGCAGGCGACTGGCGAAGCCCGCCATGACGATGGTCAGGGCCGTGAAGAAACAGACCAGCAACAGCCGATGGCGGAAGATCCAGGCGGAGAAGCTGGCGAGCATGGCGCGGGTCAGGGAGCAGGCAGCAGCGTCGCGCCGGCCTCGCCGAGGGCGAGCAGCGTGCCGTTGGGCAGTTGCAGGAGTTTAGCCATGGCCGTCGTCACCGGCGGGGGCCACGGCGCAATCGTCAGCCCCCGGTCATGACTGATAAACCATGCGCGGGACTGGCCGGCGAAGAGGAGGGTGCCGTTCTTCAGCTCCAGCGCCGTGGCAATCAGCACGCGTTGTTCGTTTGGCACCAGGGTCCAGTTTTGACCCTCGTCCGTGGAGCGGTAGATCCGTCCGCGCAACCCGTGGGCGAGGAGCAGGGAAGGGCTGAGCGGCAGGATGCCGTAAAATGAACCGTCATACGGCGAGTCGATGGGCTGCCAGGTGGCGCCGTCGTCGTGGGAATGCAGGAGCGTTCCGTGCTCGCCGGCGAGGTAGAGCGTGCCCGACGGACCGCGCGTGAGGCGGTTAAGATGATAATCGCCCTCGGCGATCCGGCGGCGCTGCCAGGTCTTCCCGCCGTCATTCGTGGAGGCGAACAGCCCGTAGGCCCCGACCGCGATGACCCGGCGGGCATCCAGCGCGAGGACATCGAGAAAGGAGTCCTGGAGACTGTCGCCCTGCCACTGCTTCTGCCACGTGCGACCCCCGTCGTTAGTGGCGAGAATCAGTGCGTCGTGACCCACGGCCCAGCCTTGGGGCATCCCGGGAGCGAAACTCACGGCAGTGAGCGTGCTGGCGGCGGGTGCGGAGCAATCTGTCCATGTGGCACCCTGATCCGACGAGCGCAGGATAGTGCCGCGTTCGCCGACGACGACCACATCAGTGCCCACCAGTGCGCCATCCAACAGCAGCATGTGCGGCGCCGTGGCGGCACCGCACGCGCCCGCGAGTCCCAGGAGCAGCGGGAGAACGCGGAAGGTGGTGGGTAGGTTCATTAAACAAAGAAGGCGGGCATGGGGCCCGCCTTCGTTTGTGATGCTAGCAACGCATCAGCGCACGCCTTCGCGGCGCAGGGAATCGGGGCCGTAGTCGGCCGGGATGCGCTTGATGCTGAAGTCATACGTCGGCCCCTCGTTGTCCAAGCCGATGGCCAGATAGCGGCCGTTCTGGAGATCGGTGTGGACCTCGAGCGTGCTCCAGAAGGTGAGGGCGTCGTAGTAGTTGATGCAATGCGCCTCGGACACGCGCCAGAGGGCGCCGCGGGAGTCGTATTGGTCCACCGCGAGCACCTGCCAGCTGTCCTCGTCGACGTAGAACGTGCGGCGGGAATACAGGTGGGACGTGCCGCTCTTGAGCGTGGCATCCACGACCCAGACCCGGTGCATTTCGTAGCGGGCGAGGTCCTGGTTGATGTGCAGGGGCTTGAGAATGTCGGCATACTTCACCTTGCCGCTGTCGAGCGTGTAGGAGTTGTAGGGGACCAGCATCTCCTTTTTGCCGAGGAGCTTCCAATCGTAGCGGTCCGGCGCGCCGTTGAACATGTCGAACTGGTCGCTGGTGCGCTGGCCATCGGCGGCGGTGCCGGGGTTGTCATAGGCAATGTTGGGTGCGCGGGTCACGCGGCGGCGGCCGGTGTTGTAGACCCAGGCGTGCCGGGGTTCCTTGACCTGGTCCATCGTCTCGTGGACGAGGAGGATGGTGCCGGCGAGGCGCGCGGGGGCGTCCACGGTCTGCTTGAAGTAGACCAGCACGTTGTCGAGGTCGCTCTCCGTGATGTTCTCGCGGGCATAGTTGAAGAGGAACTCATCGGTGAATTCCACCAGCGTGTAACTGCCGTTGCGCTGCGGGGCGGCCTGGCCGATGCGGCGGACGGCACCCAGGCCGCGGTAGCGCGTGAGATGGTTCCAGATGACCTCGAGCCCGTTCTCCGGGATCGGGAAGGGGATGCCGACCACCACGCCGGTGATGCCGTTGCCGCCGTTGGTGAGCTTGGCGGTGGTCGCGTATTTCTTCGTGGCGTCGTAAATCCGCTGCGGGTTGGACGCGCTGCGGTGGGACGGATAGACGACGAGCTTGTAATCCGGATAGGCCTTCAGCATCGCGACCTGGCCGGCCGTGAGGTGGTCCAGGTAGTGGTCAACGTTGGCGGGCGTGACCGTGTAGAGCGGCTGCTCGCCGGCATACGGGTCAAGGTGATGCTGGCCGACGCTGTAGCCGGCGGGCGGGGTGGTGATGCCGCCGGTCCACGCGGGGATGGAGCCGTCGGCATTGCCGGCCTTTTCGCCGCCG
>TBL_comb47_HYPODRAFT_10006694_pt1 | contig 12373 bp, 12 predicted proteins | sample TroBogypolimnion_40_FD_10682 | JGI IMG/M metagenome (IMG submission 10682)
AAGTGCAAAAAGGCGAGCTATTTGGCCTCATCGGTCCGGATGGCGCAGGCAAAACAACCTTGATGCGCATTTTGATGACCTTGCTCATACAGGACGAAGGCAAGGCCACTATGAATGGTTTTGATGTGATAAAAGATTATAAAAAAATCAGAAACATCGTTGGATATATGCCTGGCAGGTTTTCATTATATCAAGACCTGACGGTTGAGGAAAACCTAAACTTTTTTGCCACTGTCTTTAAAACTACTGTCAGCGAAAACTACGAATTAATCCGTGATATCTATATTCAGATCGAACCTTTTAAAAAACGTTTAGCAGGAAAGCTCTCAGGTGGGATGAAGCAAAAACTGGCTTTGTCATGCGCGCTGATTCATAAACCTGAAATTCTTGTTTTAGATGAACCGACCACCGGAGTGGATGCAGTTTCAAGAAAGGAATTCTGGGAAATGCTAAAAAAACTTCAGCAGAAAGGAATTACTATTCTGGTGTCGACTCCTTACATGGACGAAGCTACACTATGTAACCGTGTGGCGTTGATGCAGAAAGGAAAAGTGCTGAATATTGATACTCCGCGGAAGCTTGTTGAAAACTATTCCCGTAAGTTATATGCCATTAAATCAAAAGAAATGCACCGTCTGATTCTGGATTTACGCTCATACGACAAGACAGATACGGCTTATGCTTTTGGGGAATATTTGCATGTAACTGGGAAAAATGACGAAGTTGAAGCCAGTGAATTTGAAAACTTTCTTCTGAAAAAGAATCATACCGGTTTGCAGGTTCTTGATAATGAACCAGGCATTGAAGATGTATTTATGGATTTGATGCAGGAATAGTGAACGCTTATAAAATGAATGAAAAAGTAATTGAAGTACACAATCTGGTTAAGAAATTCGGATCTTTCGTTGCAAATGATCACCTGAATTTCGATGTGTACAAAGGTGAGATATTCGGATTTCTGGGTGCCAATGGTGCCGGGAAAACTACAGCCATGAAAATTCTGTGTGGGCTCTCTGCTCCTACCTCAGGAGAAGTTAAAGTGGCTGGTTTTGATATTTATAAGGAAACAGAAAAAGTAAAGCGGAATATCGGGTATATGAGCCAAAAGTTTTCGTTGTATGAAGACCTAACCATTGCAGAAAACATTAGGTTCTTCTCCGGCATTTATGGAATCTCGCCCAAAGATCGAAAGGCTAAACAAGAAATATTGCTCAAAAACCTGGATATTGAATCTGCAAAAGATTCTCTGGTTGGTTCTCTGCCACTGGGATGGAAGCAGAAACTGGCCTTTTCTGTAGCTATTTTTCATGACCCAAAAATTGTATTCCTGGATGAACCCACAGGAGGCGTTGATCCTATAACCCGTCGCAAATTCTGGGACTTGATTTACGAAGCATCCGACCGTGGAATTACGGTTTTTGTGACCACACATTATATGGACGAAGCAGAATATTGCAACCGTGTTTCAATCATGAATGAAGGTCGGATTGAAGCACTTGATACAACGGAGAATCTAAAAAAACAATATGTCGCTAAGAATATGGATGAGGTATTTTTGAAAATAGCACGAAACACAGAATGAAAAATCAGTGTTTCGTAACAGTTCTCAGTCATCATCTTTAAACGTTAAAATCATAACTTTAAACTCTTCGATGAAACAATTTTTAGGCTTTCTCCGGAAAGAATTTTTACATATTTTTCGCGATCCACGAACAATGATCATCATTTTCGGTATCCCTGTGGTGCAGTTAATGTTGTTCGGTAAAGTGATCAGTACCGACATCCAAAATGCAAAAATAGCCATACTCGACCAGTCACATGACAACACCACAAGGGAAATAAGCTCAAAACTACTTTCATCAGGCTATTTTGTTTTGGGTCAGGAATTGCTTCCCGGTGATAATGTGGAAGATGTATTCAGACAAGGGAAAGTGAAAATGATTGTCACCTTCGGACCAGAATTTGAGCACAACCTGGAGCGTGATGGCAAGGCTGATGTTCAGCTTTTGGCCGATGCATCAGATCCCAACACTGCAAGAATTCTGACGAACTATGCTTCCGGAATTATCAATGACTTTGTAAAAAAAGAGAAACTTCAGAATATTCAGTTACCTGACCAAATAAATGTCGAAGTTAGAATGCTTTATAACGAAGGCCTGAAAAGCGTTTATATGTTCGTACCTGGAATTATGGCCATGATCCTTATGCTGATTTCGGCTATGATGACTTCCATTTCGATCAGCAAAGAAAAGGAAATGGGAACTATGGAAGTACTTCTTGCTTCCCCACTGAAGCCGATCCAGATTGTATTAGGTAAAGTGACACCTTATTTGCTGTTGTCTTTCATCAATGCCCTGACCATTATCCTGCTGGGAGTGTTTGTTTTCGGGGTACCAATCAAAGGAAGTTTCCTCCTCCTCATGGGCGAGGCATTTCTGTTTATTCTAATGGCGCTTAGTCTGGGAATACTGATCTCAACCGTCGCACCCAATCAGATGGTAGCCATGTTTATTTCCTTACTGGGACTAATGCTTCCAACCATTCTGTTGTCGGGGTTCATATTCCCCATTCAGAATATGCCGCTTCCGTTACGAATTGTCAGTAATATCCTTCCACCCCGGTGGTTCATAGTGATTATCCGGAATATCATGCTGAAAGGCACAGGAATACAGTACATCTGGAAAGAAACGATGGTGTTGATATTTATGGCCTTTACGTTTATCGCATTGAGCATTAAAAACTTTAAAATAAGATTGGAATAGTCATAGATCAATGAACAGACGATTGACTGTTTACAAATAGAACGCCTTATCGGCAGGAATATAGTAAATGGCAAATTCCAAATATTAAAGAGAAAAGATGAAAACACTATTTTACGTCCTGCAAAAAGAGTTTATACAAGTTAAGCGAAATAAGGTCATGTTAAGGATGATTATCATGATTCCCATCGTGCAAATGCTGGTTTTGGTATTTGCAGCAACCTACGATTTGAAAAATGTAAATGTTTTTTTAGTCGATCAGGACCTTTCATCCACCTCGCGTAAACTAGCTTCCAAAATTGATGCTTCTCCGTTTTTTACAATCAACAATACCTCATTTAATCCGGAAGACGGCGAAAACGAGATTTTAAACAATCGGGACGACATGGTATTAGTTATACCAAAAGATTTTGAACGCAACCTGATGCGCGAAGACAAAGCCAACCTGCAACTTTTGGTCAATGCCATCGATGGACAGTCTGCACAGATCGGCTATTCGTACGCCGCTTCAGTGATCGGTGGGTTCAACAAGGATATCATTGCCGATTGGAAAGGTTTGCCCGAGTTTAAGCCACCCTATCAAATAAATACAGTTTCGCGATTTTGGTATAACTCAGAACTCGAATACAAATGGTACATGGCTCCCGGCGTTCTTGCACTTCTTGTAACGCTAATCGGTCTGAACCTATCCAGCACAAGTCTAGTTAAGGAAAAAGAAGATGGAACCATCGAACAGTTGAATGTGACTCCAATCCGTAAGATTCAGTTTCTTGCCGGGAAACTGATTCCATTTATCGTGATAGCACTTTTCGACTTATCCTTTGGTTTGTTCCTTGCGCGAATGGTTTTCAATCTGCCCATTGTTGGCAATCTTGGATTGGTTTTCGGATTTGGAGTACTTTATCTGGTTGGCATTCTGGGTTTGGGATTGTTTATTTCGACTGTTGCCGACACACAGCAGCAAGTGATGTTTGTAACCTTCTTTTTCATGATGATTTTCATCCTAATGAGTGGAATTTTCACTCCTGTTGAAAGTATGCCCCAATGGGCTCAAACCATCGATCAGATTAATCCGGTGTATCATTTCATGCGGGTACTGCGTATGGTCGTTTTGAAAGGTTCGCATTTTGGTGATCTGATTCACGAATTTGTAGCCCTAAGTATCCTTGGTTTTACATTCCTTACACTGGCATTGAAGAGATACCGGAAAACAGCGTAAAATAGTGTTCATTCTCAATATTCAGTAATATTTATTCATAGGAGTCATTGTTGGTCATTAATTGCCTGAGGTTCCATAATTAATGATCATCGATGACTACTAATGATTAGTTTTCAAAGTTGCCCTGAATTTAAAATAGCATACAGTATAGCCAGTTTAAACCTGTAAAGCGAATAACTGGCTCCGCTTACTGCATCAACTTTGTTAAAATCCTGTTTGGAGAGAAACTGATTTTCATAACTTGGATAAGCAATTGCAGGAGTTGTTCCACTTTTGATCATACTTTTCGCATAATCTTCATCGTGCCGTTTGGAATGACCATCCTTATGAATTTCGTTGTAGTCAACCGAAATCACTTTCCCATTTTTCATTTCAAAGACCACTTCATGCCGGTAGCCATAATCATCAGCAGGAGTGATTCCTTTGTAGCTGCCATCTTTTAATTTTGAAACCATCGAAGATAAATGATTTTCGTCGCACATTTCCTTATAAACCTGCCTGACTTTATTCATATCCGAACGTTCAATGATCCAGTGCATTTTTTCAAGAATAACCGATTTATCTTTACCAGTATTTTCTGATTGAGAATATACTCCAAGGTAAAATGACAAAGCAAATATCAGCATAAAGTAATTTTTCATTGTAAGAATCCGTTTTCGTTATTAATTGGGGATGAGTTATTGTTTTTATACTTTTGACACACCAATTTTCGCCAACAATGACAAAACTAAATATTCTGGGGGTTTCCTTTTTACTGACATTCTTCTGGGGAAATTCCCTTACTGCACAAAATATTAAAAATACCGATGCGGCTATTCCCAAGCTTGTTTTAGTGCTATCGGTCGATCAGATGCGAACCGATTATATTTCCCGTTACTGGAATAAATTTCAGGCTGGAGGTTTTAAACGATTAGTAAACGAAGGTGCGGTCTGCAGTGACGCACAGCTTGATTTGCATGTTCAGAAAATATCAACAGGAACTGCAACCCTGTTTACAGGCGTTTATCCTGCCACTCATGGCATTGTGAGTGATAGTTGGTATGACAGGCTAAAGAAAAAAGAAATCAATTGCATTGCTGACGACTATTTTATTACAGTTGGAAGTGATTCAAAAGAAGGTGAAAGATCTGCCGCCAAGTTGCTGTCACCTACTATTGGCGACATCATTAAAATCAATACCAGAAACAAATCAAAAGTATTCAGTGTGGCCCTGAACGATATGAGCGCAGTACTTTCAGCCGGACATGCAGCAAATGGTGCCTATTGGTTTGACACCCAAAATGGCAACATGATTTCAAGTTCATATTATATCGAAACCTTTCCTGAGTGGGTTCGTCAGTTCAACGAAATTGGATATGCAAAAACTTATGCCCAACGCGACTGGACGACACTGCTTCCGGTTAAAAGCTATGAGGAAAGTGTTGCTGATGATTACATTCTTGAAAAAGGGTACTACAATAAGTGGAATACCTTTCCTTATAACCTGAAAAAAATAAAGGAAAACGCAGGAAGTTATAAATTTCTTAAAACCACTCCATATGGGAATGCTATCATTAAGGATTTTGCCTTGCAACTAATTAAGTCAGAAAGTCTCGGAATGAATGAATTTCCTGATTTTCTAACCCTCACATTTTCTTCGATGGATTATGAGAATAACTCATTCGGTCCAGCTTCGGTAGAAATGGAAGACACTTATTTACGCATGGACCAGGACATTGCCACCATCCTTGATTTCACCGATAAAGTTCTGGGACGTGGGAACACACTGGTTGTGCTGACATCAACCTGTTCGTCCAACTATCCGGTTGATTACATGAAAGAAGAATTTCACATGCCCGTTGGAACCTTCTCCCCCGAAAGTGCAGTTGCCCTCTTAAAATCTTATCTGAACATTACTTACGGACAAGGCGACTGGCTTGAGTTCGTGGGCGATCAGCAGCTCTATTTTGACCGCGATTTGCTCGAAAAGAAAAACGTGTCACTGGAGGCTATCCAAACCAAAACAGCCAACTTTTTTAACCAGTTTGAAGGAATAAAAATTGCCCTGCCTTCCACCTCATTCGAACAGGGGGATTATGCCAAGGGACAACTTGCCGTGATTGCCAACTCCTACAATTTCAAGCGTTCAGGCGATGTGTTATATCAGCTTGAGGATGGATGGCAACCAGTTTATAAGTACCAGAGAACCATCTACAACGACAATTCGAATATTCCATTTATCATGATGGGTAATGCAGTGAAGCATATCCAAATCCGAAGCAAAATAACGGGCGAGGACCTTGTTCCTACTATCCTTGAAATCCTGCACATTCCCATCCCCGACCATTGTTCAGGAAGTATTCTCGAAGAAGTTTTAAGGTGAAAAAATAATGAATGTTAAAAACTGTTATCTTTGATCGCAAATTTCTACCTAATGGGCAACGACTGGAAAGAACGGCTGGGTACGGTATATTCAACTAACCCTGATTTTCAATACGAATCCAATACAAAATCTGAGACAGATACACTGTCTCCTCAATATCAGAATCTGCGCGTGCAGCTTGACCGCAAGCAGCGCAAAGGGAAAAATGTTACCCTGATTTCAGGATTTGTAGGAAAAGATGACGATCTGAAAGAATTAGCCAAATTACTCAAGACCAAATGTGGTGTTGGAGGATCGGCTAAAGAGGGAGATATAATTATTCAGGGTGATTTTTGCAACAAGGTAATTGAAATTCTGAAAGGTGAAAATTACAAGGTCAAGCGTTCTGGAGGATAATAAGATGACCATATGGTAATATCCGAAGAAAGTGGTGGATGAGAATCGATTATAATAAGAACCAATTATTGACACTCTATAAAAACATTTTCGCGTATGCTTAAACATTACAAACCTATTGGAATGATTGGGGGAATCGCCCCGGCGTCTACAGTTGATTATTACCAAAGGATCATTTCCAGATTTCAGGAAAGAACAGGCCAGCGTGAATACCCATCCATCCTCATTAACAGTATCAACATGACACACATGGTGGAACTGATTTCAAATGATCAATTGGACGAACTTGTTGATTATCTTTCGGAAGAAATTTACGTATTGGAAAAAGCAGGAGCCAAAGTAATCTTTATGGCTTCAAATACTCCACACCTTGTTTTTGAAGCCTTGGCCAAACGGGTAAAAACAAAAATGGTAAGCATCGTCGATTCGACCATCTCCTATGCCCAGGCCAAAGGTTTTGTTCGCCTCGGCCTGTTTGGAACAATCTCAACCATGGAAGGTGACTTTTTTCAGGATGGATTTGAAGCTGCCGGGATGGAAATCATTACCCCTATGCCCGATGAACGGAAATACATTCATAAGATTTATATGGAAGAATTGGCCAGAGGACGGTATCTGCCGGAAACAAAAAGTCACCTCTTGTCTATTGCCAAACGAATGTACAATGAAGGCCAGATCGACAGTTTGATCCTTGGAGGGACTGAACTGCCCCTTATTCTGAAAGCAAGCGATATGGAAGACATTGAAATGTTGAATACCACCAAGATTCATGTCGAACGAATACTGGATGCTGTATTAAGCTAATCAAATCTACTCATTAATTGTTTTCAATACAGTTAACAAGACATCATTGCAATAACTTCGTTTTTGATTACAAAGGCGTTGTATACCAAACTATCAGGTGCGACATCAATTATACACCTTTATTCATTCCGAAGTTTCGTGATCAGCCCGTCACAGGCATCTTCAAGAATATCCAGAACTAGCTCAAAACCGCCAGATCCGCCATAATATGGATCGGGTACCGAATCATATTCTGAGTTAGTACAAAAATCAGTCATCAAAAATATCTTCTTACGGTCATTTTCATTCCGGGCCATAGTTTTCAGGTCACGGATATTCTGACAGTCCATTCCAATGATGTAATCAAAACGGTCGAAATCACTCTTCGGGTCAACAGGCCTTGAAATACTGGTCAGGCGATAACCTCGCTTTTGGGCATACTGTTTCATGCGGGAATCAGCCTGATCTCCGGCATGGTATGCAGCTGTTCCCGCAGAATCGCATTGTACCTCGCTCCTTAGCCCATTTCTCCTAATTAACTCATTAAAAACTGCCTCCGCACTCGGACTCCTGCAAATGTTTCCAAGACAAACAAATAGTATCTGTTTCATTTTAGAAGGACAAAAGTATAAGATAATCTACTTCTGACAAGACAAAATAATTGTCTAAAGGTTGAAATATCGAATGAAGGAAGTTAAAAAATATTATTCCCTGTTTTGAAGTCTTGCAAATGGTCCAAAAATATTACTTATTCCATTTTTCTCATTCCTGACAACTAAGTTAATGATCTACAGGAAGTTTTCACAGCCAGTGTCTGGTTATGCACAGACGGATCAATTCAGTAATATTGTGAGTAAAAGTCTTCGCCATACTGTTGCGCTTGTGATTTTTAACGGTATGAATGCTCAGGTTAAGTTTGTTTGCGATCATCTTGCTGCTGAATCCCTCATGGCAAAGCCGGATAACTTCAATCTCCCGCTCACTTAAAGGGCAATTGGATGTTTCTCCATATTCTTTCCGAAATACCTTCTGATAACCGTGTTCAGCAGAATACCTGAAAATCTTCAGGATAATCCTATCATCAGTGACTATATCCCCAATTTCAAAAAATACAGTCAGTTTCAGAACCGGATTCCCCTTATCGCTGATTGCCAGAGAGCCTTCATGCATAAACTGCGCAACGCTCCCATCCTTTCGGATATACCGTTGATTGAATAAAAACCTGTAATCCTGAATATCAGACAGGGATTCTGAATCCATAAAACTGATAATATCAGGAACTGCTTCGTTACACCAAATTATGCGATCTTCTGTATGAAACTGGAGTTCATGAAAATCAATTTTCTTTTGTATGAGGCTATTTTTAAAACAGCTGGTTTCCTTAAGACAATTTCCATGAATGCAGGCAATCTGTCGCTCTGAAGAATCAATGAAGCAGGTTTCAAAAAAGAGTGAGTTATTCTTTTCATCCAATTGGTATTCTAAATCCTCTTTTTCAGACTCCCCCATTGAATTAGTTGAATGATTCCTGTTTATTCTCTCTTTCATAAAGGGTAAATAAATTGCCTCAATTCACTTGTTTTTACGATTTTCATTGAATGTAGTTCGCGAAAACTTAATTGAATTGCCAAATAAATATTTTCTTTTGATTAATTCAGAAAGTACAACTGAGTCAATCGGTGATCAAAAACCCATTTTCTAACAAACAACATATCAACGGCTTGATCCTAATTAAAGTTACAAGATTATTTCTGAATAATAGTCACGAATCAAAAATTTTCTCCTACCAGAATGACACTTTTGTGCTATTGCACCGAAGAATGTTTTGAATGTAAATTTGATCGTCTTAATTTTATTAAAAGATATACATATCTATTAATTCTATTCTATTCAATCTTTAATTGGACTGTAATTACGAAACAAGTTCTTTGCCATTAGAAAATGCACAAATTAAATTCTGAAAATCTGCATTTAGTTATTGACTAATTTATATTGAATCTAGTTTATTCTGATTTCTTGGGATTAAAATTCAACTCAGAATTTGGAAAATTTGGAAGTCTGTCTTTGTTCTACATGTATACTAAGTAATGAACGTTTTTGTGTTTCAATTTACATTAGTTATCTTTTTCTCTGACGACTCTTCATAAGAGTAGATAATATCTTTCCGTCCGACCTTTCGGAGCATAATCAGATTACCTGTCATTTAATATCTAAAAATTTACACCCATGAAAAAGTTAGTATTATCATTACTCGCAGTAGCCTTTTTGGCTGGAACAAGCTTCTCCCAGAATAAAAGAATTCCTCTAATCGGTGCTCAGGCTCCTTCGTTTACTGCTCAAACAACCAACGGAACTATCACTTTCCCGGATGATTACCAGGGTAAATGGAAAATCCTGTTTAGTCATCCACAGGATTTTACTCCGGTATGTTCATCCGAAATCTCAGAACTTGCCGACATGCAGCGGGAGTTTAAATCGCTGAATACTCAAATTGCCATTATTTCGACTGATGACGTGGTTCGACATAAGGATTGGAAGAAATGGCTGGAAACATTGGATTACAAGGGTCATGGAACTCATAAAATTGATTTCCCGTTTATCGATGATCATTCCCGTGTCGTATCCATACAATATGGGATGCTCCATGAACCGGTTAGTACAAACAAAGATGTCCGGGGCGTTTTCATTATCGATCCGAATAACATCGTAAGGTCCATTAGTTTCTATCCGATGCAGGTTGGACGAAATATGCAGGAAATTGAACGAATTTTAAAAGCTCTTCAAACAGTTGACCGTGAATTGGTTTGTACTCCTGCAAACTGGAAAGAAGGCGACGATGTAATTGTTCCTCACTTTCCATATACAGACGAACAATTAGCCAAAAACCCAAATTTAAAAGACGATTTTTATAATGTAGGCGACTACATGTGGTTTAAAAAAGAGAAAAAGGATTGATCTGAACCTTTTGCCAAAAACCGATCACCCAATATTTAAGTTTTAATTCATTTCTTAATAACTCGAAGCTATGAAAACAATTTTACAGATTATATTGGTGATCGCCTTTGCATCATTCGCAGACACCCTATTTGCTGTAGGAAATCTGAAGGTAAGCATTCTGCCTGTATCAGCTGAAAAGGGTTTTGTTTCTGTTTCAACACTCAGTAAAAGTAATCTTGGTATAACTGTGACAGACGATAAAGGTGAGGTGCTTTATTCCAAAGGAAACATTGAACCAAGCGATGATTTTCGCTCTGAATTTGATTTCCATGAATTGGAAAACGGCAAATACAAAGTTACAGCAGTTGGTGAGGACATAACAACCGAACGCTTATTCCGAATGACTGACAAAGGAATCAAGATTGGGAAAGAAAAAACATACCTAAAGCCTTATTTCGGATATAAAGATGGAATTCTAAAGTATACTTTCCTGAATTTTCAAAAGGAAAACCTGACCGTGAATCTCCTGAATAAAAATCAGCTGCTATACGACAAGGAAATCGGTTACAATTTTATTGTAAGTGAGGGTCTAGACCTTTCAAATCTTGAAAACGGTACCTATGAAGTTGTTCTTTCTGTCGGTAATAAAGAATATTCTTACAAGATTGATAAACAATAGAGAGTATTAATTAATCGGGTAAGTTTGTCTTTAATTTGAATATTCAAGAGCACTGTTTTAATTCATTTTATTAGCGATCGAATAAGGAGAGATAACAAATTTTTCCTTATTCGATCTACTTTTTTCTGCAAATACCGGGACCTGCTTTCTATCTGCACGGACTGTATCCGAATAGGGTTCGGGAGGGGATTCCTTTGGTATATTTAACTACTAATTGAACGCTATCTATACTAAAAGCTGCAAATTAGTATAGATAGAAGCCAGATAGCGGTTATATATACCAAAGGAATCCCCTCACTGACCCTGCCCAAACCTTGTCCGGCTCAGGATGAAAGCTTTCGAATCACACTGAAATTAACGGGAGCTCTTAAGAGTTGATGACTTCAGCAAAACGATGCAGTCCTGAAATTATCTTATCCCAACATTTCCTTAGTCGATAACAGACCACAGGCAGCATAGATGTCCAGGCCACGGCTGGCACGGATGGTGGTCAGGATGCCCTTGTCGTTGAGCTGATCCTTGAATTTCTGAAGGGTATTTTCGTCGGTTCCCTCGAGGGGAGTGCCAGGGATGGGATGAAAGCGAATCAGGTTGATGCGGCATTTGATGCCATTCAGTATCTGGGCCAGTTCGCGAACATGCCGGGGTGAATCATTCAGCCCTTTAAACACAATATATTCGAACGATACGCGGCGCTGACGGCCAAAGTCCCAGCTTTTGATTTCATGAATGACTTCTGAAAGCGGATAGGCCACCTGTACAGGCATAAGCCGCTGGCGCTCGTCGTCGAACGGGGTATGCATGCTAACGGCCAGGTGTGCTTCCGATTGATTGAGGAAAGTTACCATTCCCGACACGATGCCAATGGTCGAAACCGTGATGCGTCTGGGGCTCATGGCAAAGCCCCATTCCGAAGTCAGGATTTCAAGGCTTTTCAGAACTTCTTCCAGATTGTCGAAAGGTTCGCCCATTCCCATATACACGATGTTGGTAACCTCGTGCCACTCCGGAATATTTCGGATTTGGTTCACAATTTCGCCGGCGGTTAATTGGCCCTGGAACCCTTGTTTGCCGGTCATACAGAATAAGCATCCCATTTTGCAGCCCACCTGCGAGGATACGCAAACGGTTTTCCGGTCCTCATCGGGTATCATGGCGGTCTCGATAAATTTGCCCTTAGCGGTTGGGAAAAGGTATTTTTTAGTCCCGTCAACGCTTTCCTGCACCTTTGTCGATCC
>TBL_comb47_HYPODRAFT_10006695_pt1 | contig 12373 bp, 9 predicted proteins | sample TroBogypolimnion_40_FD_10682 | JGI IMG/M metagenome (IMG submission 10682)
AAATATAAACAGCTAAAAATAGTATAATGAATTATCAATCTGACGATAAAGGGTATTACGGCACTTTTGGAGGGGCCTTTATTCCCGAGATGATGTATCAGAATATCAACCAACTTCAAAACTCCTATTTGGAAATTATAGAAAGCAGCTCATTTAAACAGGAATTCAGGCAGCTCCTAGAAGATTACGCTGGCAGACCTTCGCCGCTCTACTATTCCGATCGTCTTTCAGGGCATTACAATACGCACATCTATCTTAAACGGGAGGATCTGAATCATACCGGATCCCATAAGATAAATAATACAATTGGTCAGATTTTGCTGGCAAAGCGATTGGGGAAAACACGGATTATTGCGGAAACAGGTGCTGGTCAGCATGGAGTGGCCACCGCAACTGTTTGTGCAAGAGCTGGATTGGAATGTATTGTTTATATGGGAGCGATTGATGTCGCCAGGCAATCCCCTAATGTTGAGAAGATGAAAATGCTTGGGGCTGAAGTCCGTTCAGTTCAAAGCGGAAGCAAAACGCTTAAAGATGCCACCAATGAGGCAATCAGGGATTGGATTAATAATCCTGTGGATACTCATTATATTATTGGTTCTGTTGTTGGACCTCACCCTTATCCTGATATGGTCGCCAGATTTCAGTCGGTAATCAGTGAAGAGATCAGGGTGCAGTTAAAGGCAAAGACAGGCCGCGAATTGCCGGATTTCGTTATTGCCTGTGTTGGTGGTGGAAGTAACGCCGCCGGTGCGTTTTACCATTTTCTGGATAATCCGGAAGTCCAGTTAATCGCGGTTGAAGCTGCCGGTCTGGGAGTTACTTCCGGAGAGTCGGCTGCCACCACCCAACTGGGTCGTCCCGGAGTTTTACATGGCAGCCGGAGCCTGTTAATGCAGACACCCGACGGGCAGGTCATAGAGCCTTATTCTATTTCCGCAGGGCTCGATTATCCTGGAATAGGGCCAATGCATGCCAATTTGTTTGTGACCAAAAGAGCACAATTTCTGAGTGCCACTGATGAAGAAGCCCTAAAGGCAGCTTTGTACCTTTCGCAAAAAGAGGGGATTATTCCGGCGCTCGAATCGGCACATGCATTAGCTGCACTCGGGATGCTTGAGTTCAAGCCGGACGATGTAGTTGTGGTGAATATTTCCGGTCGTGGCGACAAAGATATGGAGACCTATCTGAAATATTACCAATCCCTAAAATAATTGTTTCATTTTCAATCTTTAACGGCACCAGTATGTCAAAATCAAAAAATCATGGAAAATCGAATCACTTCACTCTTTAACAGAAAAGACAAAAATATACTATCTATTTATTTCACTGCAGGATACCCGAATCTGAATGATACAGTAACTATTATTTCTGAACTGGAGAAAAATGGGGCTGATCTGATTGAAATTGGAATACCCTTTTCCGATCCGGTTGCGGATGGTCTGGTGATTCAGCAAAGTTCGGAGATTGCTTTAAAGAATGGGATGACTATTCATCTGTTATTTGAACAATTGAAAGAGATTCGGAAAAGCGTATCTATTCCTTTAATCTTAATGGGATATCTTAATCCCGTAATGCAGTACGGAATAGAGAATTTTTGTAAGAAGTGCAGGGAAACCGGTATTGATGGAACCATAATACCCGATCTCCCTTTGGAGATTTATGAAGCCGAATATAAAGGGTTTTTTGAGGAAAATTCCTTGAGTAATATCTTTTTAATTACGCCGCAGACGCCGGATGAAAGAATCAGGAAAATTGATGCCTGTTCCCATGGATTCATATATATGGTCTCCTCCTCTTCAACTACCGGAGCTAAAGAGTCGGGTGACAAAGAACAGATCACCTATTTTGAACGCATCCGAAAAATGGAGCTGAAGTCAAAACGATTGATAGGGTTTGGAATCTCTGATAAAGTATCATTTCAAAGAGCGTCAAACTTTGCCAATGGGGCGATAATTGGGAGTGCATTTATTACAGCCTTATCGGGTGAATCATCCACAGAGAGCAAAGTCAGTAAGTTTTTGCTAAAGATTCTTAAAACAGAGACAATATGAGTATTATTCATGAGGTAGTTATATAAATAAAGTTACTTTTGCCGCAAAATTTTATTTGAGGGTAAACCCACTTGTAAGTCAATGACTGCGTATTGCGGAGATAAGGATAAGCAAGAATCGTAACCAATTGAATACCTTAACTCTTTAGTCTTGGAGATCAACCATTTATAAATAAATAATATCCTAATGAAGAAAAGTTTAATTGTACTTCTTGTTTTTGTATTTGTTTTAACAATTAAAACCAAAGCTGATGAAGGAATGTGGCTTCCCTCGCTGGTTGGGAAGTTGAATATCCAGAAAATGAACTCATTAGGATGTAAGCTTACTGCAGAACAAATTTACAGTATCAATCACTCAAGCTTGAAGGATGCGGTCGTGGCCCTTGATTATGGTTCCTGTACTGCGGAAATTATATCTGCTGATGGATTACTGTTAACCAACCATCATTGTGGTTTTGGGGAGATCCAGGCTCACAGCTCAGTGGCGCACGATTATCTTCGGGATGGTTTCTGGGCGATGAAACATGAAGATGAGCTCTCCAATCCGGGTAAGACGGTGACTTTTCTGATTCGTATGGAGGATGTCACAGATCAGGCACTTAAGAATGTTACCCCTGATATGGATGATCAAACCCGTGCAGCCAAGGTGCGGGAGGCGGCGTCAAAAATTGAAAAAGAGGCTAAAGGTGCTTCCGGTTATGATGCAAGGGTTAGAAGTCTTTTCGAATCAAATAAATACTATCTTTTTGTATCTCAAACATTTAAGGATGTCAGGCTGGTTGGAACCCCTCCTCAGTCGATCGGAAAGTTTGGCGGGGAAACCGACAACTGGATGTGGCCGCGCCATACCGGTGATTTCTCCATGTTCAGGGTATATTGTGCCCCTGATGGTAAACCTGCTGAATATTCCAAGGAAAATGTTCCTTATCACCCTAAATATTTCCTCCCGGTTTCGCTAAAGGGAGTCGATAAAAATGATTTTACAATGGTTATGGGTTACCCCGGTACAACAACCCGGTACCGCACTTCAAATGAAGTTAAGTATACAATGGAAGTTGTTAATGAAGTGAGGATTACAGCCCGGGAAGCCAAACTAAATATTATCAGAGACTATATGGCTACCAGTCAGAAGGCCAGGATTCAATATGCGTCAAAGTTTGCCAGAAGCTCAAACTATTATAAATATTCGATTGGCCAGAACAAAGGGCTCACCGCACTCAATGTTATTGGTAAAAAGCAGGCAATTGAACAGGATTTCCTGAATTGGGTGAAGATAAACCCTGAAAGAAAGGCCAAATATGGCACTTCTCTTGACACTATAAATTTAGCATTTGCAAGCCGGAATGAAAAGGTTGCATTGGAATATGCCCGCGAGGCACTGCTCCGGGGGGCAGAAATATTCGCATTTGCCGCGAAGGCTTCCTCTCTTGACGAGGCTTTAAAAGGGGAGAATCAGGATAAAATTAGTTCTGCCGTCACCGAACTAAGGGGGTCACTGGATGAATATTTTAAGGATTATGATTCAAATACAGATCAAAAAATTGTCGCTGCTTTATTGAAATTGTATTCCCAAAAGGTTAATCAAAAATATATCCCCGGATTTTTTAGTGAGATCGAATCGAAGTTTAAAGGAGATTACAATGCTTATGCAAAAAAATTGTTTGCAAAAACAATTTTTTCAGACCAGACCACCCTTGAATCATTTTTAAAAAGGCCTAATCTCAAGGTATTGGAAAATGATATGGCATTTGTCGCGATGCGTTCGATGTTTGAAACGATGAACACGATTTCGCATGACCTGAGTAAAACAACCTCTAAACTTGAAAAAGCCCGCCGATTATTTGTTGCCGGTCTGAATGAGATGAACAAGGACAAGTCGGTTTATCCTGATGCCAACTCTACCATGCGGCTCACTTATGGGACGGTTGACGGGTACGTGCCTCACGACGCAACCTATTATAATTATTTTACGACACTAAAAGGTTATGCAGAGAAGGGGATCAGCGGGGATGTTGATTTCGATTTTCCTCAACGATTGATAGACCTTTACAATGCGAAAGATTTCGGGCCTTATGCAGACAAGGATGGCTCCTTACATACCTGTTTTACTTCGAATAACGATATAACCGGAGGAAATTCGGGAAGCCCGGTAATGAACGGAGACGGGGAACTGATTGGTATTGCTTTCGATGGCAATTGGGAGGCGATGAGCGGAGATATCGCCTATGAGCCGGAATTGCAAAAGTGTATTTGTGTGGATATCCGGTTTGTCTTATGGACAATCGATAAGTACGCAGGTGCAGGTCAGTTGGTTAATGAAATGAAACTGATCCGTTAATCTGATCAGCGAAAGAGCAGGAATTTAAACCCTCATTTTTTTCATAAAAAGTATGGGGCAACAGGATTTACCCGAGATCATTATGTATACTGACGGAGCTGCCCGGGGTAATCCCGGTCCGGGAGGTTATGGGGTTGTCCTGATGTCCGGTCCACATCGGAAAGAGCTTTCTCAGGGATATCTGCTAACCACCAACAACCGAATGGAACTAATGGCTGCCATTGCCGGACTTGAAGCGCTTAAAGTTATACCAAGCCAGGTAACGATCTACACTGACTCAAAATATGTTGTCGATTCAGTAGAGAAAGGTTGGGTATTTAACTGGGTCAAAATCCATTTCAAGGGGAAGAAAAACAGTGATCTCTGGAAAAGATTTTTGGAGGCATACAAGAGGCATCGCGTTAGATTCATATGGGTTAAAGGTCATGCCAATATTCCGGAAAATGAACGATGCGATCAGTTGGCAGTTTTCGCTTCATTTCAGTCACAACTACCTGATGACTCTGGATATCAGCCTGATAAATAAAGTATTATTCATTTTATTTATTTATCTAAATGAAATACATTTGTCTGGCAAAATCTATATAAAATGAGGTGGCTTTATAACTTAGGAATATTCGGATATTACCTGTTGGTTAGGATTGTTTCGATACGAAACGAAAAAGCCCGAAAATGGATTGCCGGTCGTAAAGATCTCTTTGTGAAGTTGCAGGAAACGATTATTCCCGGAGAACCAATTTTGTGGTTTCATGCCTCCTCCCTTGGCGAATTTGAGCAGGGAATGCCTGTAATAGAAGCTATTCGTAGTCTTTCTCCGGAGTACAAGATCCTGCTCACTTTTTTCTCTCCGTCAGGATACGAATTGCGAAAAAACTATCCCTTTGCCGATTACGTATTTTATCTCCCGCTGGACACTAAAAAAAATGCTATTAAATTCATTGAAATTGTCCGGCCAAAGAAAGTTTTTTTCATCAAATACGAGTTTTGGTACAATTTCCTGACTCAGTTAAAGGAAGAGGGAATTCCCACCTATATTTTTTCGGCACTCTTCCGTCCATCCCAGGTCTTTTTTAAACCCTGGGGAAGGTGGTATCTTAAGGCAATATCCTCCTACGAACATATTTTTGTCCAAAATCAGGAGTCGTTTGATATTCTTCATAAATATGGATTCAATAATGTCTCTATCTCAGGTGATACGCGGTTGGATCGGGTAGGTGAAATTGCGGATGGCGCACCAAGATTAGAGAAGCTCGAAACATTTTGTGGGGGTCAAAAGGCAATTATAGCCGGAAGTACCTGGAAGGAAGATGAGGACCTCATTATCCCATATATAAATAAGAGTTCAGCGGGTCTAAAATTCGTAATTGCCCCGCATGAAGTAACCCCCCAAACACTTGAACGGATCGGTAACGCACTTGAAAAAAACTTCGTCTTTTATTCCAGTGCAACCAACGAGGAGCTGTCAAAGGCCGAAGTACTGGTAGTTGATGGGTATGGTTACCTGAATTCGATTTACCGATATGGAATGTTGGCCTATGTAGGTGGCGGTTTCACTTCAGGAATTCATAGTATCCTTGAGCCTGCAGTGTTTGGAATTCCGGTGATTTTCGGCCCCGACTATCACAAATTTCAGGAAGCCTACGATATGCTTCGACTTGGCGCTGCCAGCTGTATAAATGACTCTGCCGATCTTGAGACTCAAATTGAGAGCTTCCGCTTAAATCCTGAAAAGCTCCTAAAGGCATCGAATATCGCCCGTCGTTATGTTAATAAAAACCGGGGCGCATCAAAAGAAATTGTGAAATATCTGTTTCATTAATCACTCTTAGTCCCCCTTCGCTTTACTTCCGGAAACCCCTGATTGAAATGTCTTAATGGCTTTTCACACTTTACCTTTGGGAAAAATAATATTCTGAGAAAATATTATTTTGTAAACAATTTCCAATTTTAAAATATTTATATTGCTGTAATACAGTCAACTAACAAGATAAAGTTGATAACTTTTTATATTTTGTAATAAAAATGTAATCAGAAACTATAATACCTGTGTATATTTCCTAACAAGAAATATCGGTTTATAAGTAGTAATAAATCCAATTAAATCAACCTAATAATAAAAACAATGGAAGTAAAACAGATCACCCCGCCGCAAAAAGATGATGTTCCCACAACTTACACGCCGGATCAGGCATTCTTAGCATCTGTTAAATATTTTAAGGGTGACGATCTCGCTGCCCGGGTTTGGGTCAATAAATATGCATTAAAAGATTCTTACGGGAATATCTTCGAATTGACTCCCGATGATCTTCATCGCCGGTTAGCGAGGGAAATTGCGAGGATTGAGAAGATGTACCCGAATCCGTTGACAGAAGATGAATTATTTGAACTGTTCCGGGATTTCAAATACATTGTACCACAGGGAGGACCAATGACCGGAATTGGAAATGATTTTCAGGTTGGTTCATTATCCAATTGTTTTGTTGTCGGCAATGGTGCCGATTCGTACGGCGGTATTATTATGATTGATCAGGAGCAGGTTCAATTGATGAAAAGAAGGGGTGGAGTAGGTCATGATCTTTCCCACATCCGTCCAAAAGGATCTCCGGTAAAGAACTCTGCACTCACTTCAACCGGGATCGTCCCGTTTATGGAGCGGTTTTCAAATTCTACCCGCGAAGTGGCTCAGGATGGCAGACGTGGTGCTCTGATGCTCTCCGTTTCTATAAAACACCCAGATTCTGAAGATTTTATCGATGCCAAAATGGATGAAGGGAAAGTGACCGGAGCCAATGTCTCGGTAAAAATTGATGACGAGTTTATGCAGGCGGTTCGCAGCAAAACAACCTATCATCAAAAATATCCTATCGAAAGTCCGAATCCGATCTATACCAAGGATATTGAAGCGGTTAAATTATGGGAAAAGATTGTTTTCAATGCCTGGAAGTCTGCAGAACCTGGTATTCTTTTCTGGGATACGATTATCAGGGAATCAGTGCCTGACTGTTATGCAGATCTGGGTTATAAAACCGTTTCAACCAACCCTTGCGGTGAAATTCCCCTATGCCCTTATGATAGCTGCAGATTAATTGCGCTGAATCTGTATTCGTATGTCGATGAGCCATTTACATCGAATTCAAAGTTTAATTTTGATCTGTTCCGGAAGCACATACGTCAAACCCAGCAAATTATGGATGACATCATCGACCTGGAGCTTGAAAAAATTGATGCTATCTACAGTAAGATCCTCCATGATCCGGAAGAAGCTGAAATCAAAAGAGTTGAAATAAACCTATGGGAAAAGATCAGAAAAATGGCAGTCGACGGGCGGCGCACAGGAATTGGGATTACAGCCGAAGGTGATATGCTTGCAGCACTGGGATTACAATACGGGTCGGAAGAGGCAGTTGAATTTTCGGTTGAAGTACACAAAATTGTTGCCCTTGAAGCCTATCACGGTTCGGTAATGCTCGCCAAAGAGCGTGGTGCCTTCCCTATTTATGATTCAAAACGGGAAAAAAATAACCCATTCATCCAGCGGCTGGCACAGGCGGATCCGGAACTATATAAAGATATGACACGTTTTGGACGCAGGAATATTGCCTTGCTGACCATTGCCCCTACGGGGACTACCAGTCTGATGACCCAGACGACCTCTGGTATTGAGCCTGTCTTTATGCCAGTTTACAAGCGTCGCAGAAAAGTCAATCCCAATGACAAGGAGGCCCGCGTGGACTTTATAGACGATATGGGTGACAGTTGGGAGGAGTATATGGTCTTTCACCATAAATTTAAGACCTGGATGGAGGTGAACGGGTTCGAACTCAAACGGAATTATTCCAATGAGGAGTTAGACGCTTTGGTTGCCAAATCACCTTATCACAAAGCATCCTCAAATGATATCGATTGGTTGTCAAAAGTTCGCATGCAGGGTCAAATTCAGAAATGGGTCGATCACTCCATCTCGGTAACCATCAACCTGCCGGAAGAGGCTACTGAGGAATTGGTTAATAAACTCTATTTTGCCGCATGGGAAAGCGGATGTAAAGGGGTTACCGTCTATCGGGAGGGTTCCCGTTCGGGTGTGCTGATCTCCACGAAGGAGAAAAATAAGGAGGGAGTTTTTCCGACAAAGCGCCCCGAGATTCTGGAAGCAGATATCGTCAGACTTCAAAATAACAAAGAGAAATGGATCGCCTTTATTGGATTGATCGATGGCAAACCTTATGAAATTTTCACCGGATTAGCCGACGATGAAGACGGTATACTTTTACCGCGTTCGGTAACTGAGGGATGGATTATTAAGAGTAGGGATGAAGCCGGAGCCTCGCGCTACGATTTTCAATATCGCAATTCAAGAGGTTATAAAACAACTATTGAGGGACTCTCTTTTAAATTTAATCCGATCTTCTGGAACTATGCAAAATTGATTTCCAGTGTGTTACGTCATGGAATGCCAATTCAGAAAGTTGTTGAGCTGGTTACCAGTCTTCAGTTTGACGTCGAGTCCATCAATACATGGAAAAATGGTGTAGCACGTGCTTTAAAGAAATATATTCCAAACGGAACAGCCGCAGAAGATGCCAAATGCGAGGGATGCGGTTCAGCGAATGTCATCTACCAGGAGGGTTGCCTGATCTGTCAGGATTGCGGATCCTCCAAGTGCGGATGATTTTTATCAACACTATATATTTTCAGGGAGGCCCGGTAACGGGCCTTTTTTTATTTGAAAAAATAGACCCTCAAAGTTTTTAAAACCTTGAGGGTCTGAATTATTATCAAATATACTGTTCTATTATTTTATCCCGTAATGGGAGGAGAGGATCGAGGCAAATAACGACCCCGGGAGAATCCGCTTAAGTACGACAGCAAATTTTTGTTCCAGCGTTGCAACAATATAGCTATGACACGGATTTTTCTTCTCCAGGATTTTAGCCAGTTTACGGGCCAGATATTCGGGCTTTAATCCACCCGTTTCATCCTTCTCGATAATTGATAATGTCTTCCGGAACTGTGCGGTATATGCACCGTCATTCCCTTCCGATTGAATTGGTTTACGATTAGCGGTAAAGCTTGTAAAGAAATCACCGGGCTGTATGACAATTACTTTGATCTTAAATGGGATAAGTTCCATCCTCAGGGATTCACTTAAACCCTCTACTGCAAATTTACTGGCGGCATAAAACCCCTGGTAAGGTAATCCCATTAATCCCCCGATCGAACTGATATTGACAATGGTTCCTCCCCCCTGTTTCCGCATTGAGGGGAGAACGGCCTGGATCATATTTACATAACCCATGAAGTTGGTGCTCATCTGCAGATGAATATCTTCATGTGAGCAATCTTCTATAGAACCTGTAATGCCCATGCCGGCATTATTTATCAGGATATCGATACGACCTTCCCTTTTAACCAGCTTTGAAACTCCATTCTGAATGGAATCTGGATCGGTAACATCAGCCTGGAGAACCTTGATATTCCCCTTCAGATCTTCACTTTGTTTACGGCTAAATCCGTAAACAATATACCCTTTTGATGAAAGCAATTCCGAAATAGCTTTCCCAAATCCAGAAGAAATACCAGTAATCAATACAACTTTTACCATCAGATCAATAAACTAATTACTATAAATATTCTTTATTTAAGATAACTTCACAACCTAAAACGTCCAACTGTTTTGCCACTGAGGTAATTTTTTCGATGGCTCTGTCTACCTGTTCATAGGAATGAGTTGCCATCAATGAGAACCGGATAATACAATCTTCCTTCGGAACTGCCGGAGAAACAACCGGATTAACAAAAACCCCCTGTTCGAGCAAATGTTGAGCCATTTGCAAAGCTTTTAGATCATCTCTAATGAAGAGTGGGATAATCGGAGATTCCGATTTCCCGGTATCAAAACCCAACTCCTTAAAACGATCTCGTGCATATTGAGTAATTTTCATGAGATGAGCAATTCTTTCCGGTTCATTTTCCATTATTTCTATAGCAGCCAAAACGCTTGCTGCTGATGAGGGAGTCATACTCGCACTGAACATTAACGAGCGTGAATTATGTTTGATGTAATTAATCACTGTTTTATCTGCGGCAATAAAGCCTCCTATGGAGGCCAATGATTTGGAAAAGGTTCCCATGATCAGATCTACTTTATCAGTAAGTCCGAAATGTGAAGCTGTGCCTGATCCGTTTTTCCCAATAACTCCGAGGGCATGAGCATCATCAACCATAATCGAGGCCCGGTATTTTTCCGAAAGACGGACAATTTCAGGCAATTTGGTTATATCACCTTCCATTGAAAAAATACCATCAACGACGATTAACTTGATTTTATCTGGTTCACAAAGCATAAGTTTGCGCTCGAGATCTTTCATGTCGTTATGGGCAAACTTAAGCGTTTTGGCAAAGGTTAACCGGCTGCCATCTATAATGGAAGCATGATCAAGTTCATCAAGAATAACATAATCATTTCGTCCGGTCACACATGAAATTACCCCCTGATTTACCTGGAATCCGGTACTATAGCATAAAGCAGCCTCCTTTTTTACCAGCAGGGCAAGTTTTTCCTCAAGGGCCATGTGAATATCCAGATTCCCGTTAAGAAATCTGGATCCTGCACATCCGGTTCCATATTTATCAATCGCTTTTTTTGCAGCTTCCTTAACTTTCGGGTGACAGGTTAGGCCAAGGTAACTGTTTGAACCAAACATCAGGACATTTTTGCCATTTATCGTAACCTCTGTATCCTGGTCGGATTCAATCACCCTAAAGTAAGGATAGAGTCCGGCAGACATGAGTTTTTGGGGTAAATGGTAATGCGATAGCTTAGTATGAAGAATTCCCATTGATAAGATAGTTAAGAGTATTTGCCCCAAAAATAATAAAAATAATTAAAGAGGATGATGTTTAATGATTGTTTACACATCAAATGATCGCTAAAAAAACTGATATTGTTTAAAAAAACAGTATAACTGGCATCTTTTTTATTTAATATCCTGCTCACTAAAGCAAAAAGACAGGAATTAATCTTATTCTCAGAAATCGAACAAAAGTTGCGGTTCAGTATGTTTGAAACTTCTCCGGTGAAATGGGGTGATGCCATATTTGAGGATAGCCATACGGTGAAAGGCCGTTGGATAACCTTTATTCTGATTCCAGTTATATTCAGGGTGCTTTTCATGAAGTGCAATCATGAAGTCATCCCGGTACGTTTTTGCCAGGACAGAGGCCGCGGCAATAGACAGGTATTTTCCATCACCCTTAATAACAGTAGTATGCTGAATATTTCCGTACCATTTGAACCGATTCCCGTCCACAATAATATGTGCCGGTTGAACAGTAAGCTGATCAAGAGCCCTGTGCATAGCCAAAATAGAGCTATTCAGGATATTTATCTGGTCAATCTCCAAATTATCGCAGCTTGAAACAGCCCAGCTAATTGCTTCACGTTCGATCAGTATTCGTAATTTATACCGCTGTATCTCAGTCAATTTTTTCGAATCGTTCAGTAATTCTGAACGAAAATCCTCAGGGAGGATAACGGCTGCGGCAAAAACCGGTCCAGCAAGGCATCCCCGGCCGGCCTCATCGCAACCAGCTTCAGGAATTCCTTTTTTTAAATTATTCAACAGCATCCAACAGTTTTTTGGTCAGAATCTCAACTCCCTTCCCCGCCTTTTCCGCGATTACCTCCACGTGATAGTGCAGATGGGACGGAGGATTCGGATCTATCAGGAAAACAGGGATATCTCCCGGGGCATAATTCAATAATCCTGCAGCAGGATAGACATTTAGCGAAGTTCCGATAACGCAAAATATATCAGCCGATTGCGTTAAGGCTATTGCTTCCTCCATTGCAGGCACCTCCTCCCCAAACCATACGATATGAGGCCTTAGCTGGCTCCCCTTTTCACACAGCTGACCCATTCTCATCTCCGGATCAATCAGTTGGTAAATAAGGGACGGATCGACCGAACTTCGCGCTTTGG
>TBL_comb47_HYPODRAFT_10006696_pt1 | contig 12372 bp, 13 predicted proteins | sample TroBogypolimnion_40_FD_10682 | JGI IMG/M metagenome (IMG submission 10682)
CCGCGTCTGCGGGATTGCGATCTTTTGAGTTTGGATTCGCACTCTTCGAGGCCTTCGATACCCCGGTATCGGCAGCCTCTCAGAATACGAACCAATTCTCAAAATCTTCGCAATCTATTGTTAAAATTTCAGCCGTGCAGAGTATAACTTGAAACTATAAACAGCAGCAGCGGGTTATCAGGTAAAAAAAGAGGAATTAAAACTTATGCATACTATAAGAATCGCACAAATGGGGATCGGGCCGTTGGGCATCAAGATTGTTAATCTTATCAATGAACGCAAAGGCGTAAAAGTGACGCGCGCGGTTGATTGTGATCCGCGCCTGACCGGACAAGACCTCGGCGTGGTCTGCGGCGGCAAACCTAACGGCATTAAAATAGTTTCATCCATTAAAGAACTTAACCGCAAAGACTTTGATGTGGTAATACTGAGCACGGTTTCAGATATGCGCCGGATTGCGCCGCAGATTGAAGACATTGTCGCCCTGGGGGTGCCGGTGATTTCCACTTGTGAGGAATTGTCCTGTCCCTGGCGGATATCTCCACGAATCGCCGGACGGATCGACTGCGCCGCCAGGAACGCGAATGTCGCGGTACTGGGAACCGGCGTCAATCCCGGCTTCCTGATGGACCTGCTGCCGGTGGCATTGACCGCGGTATCGCAGCGGGTGGATAAAATTAAAGTGTCCCGCATCCAGAACGCGGAATTCCGTCGCATCCCGTTCCAGCAGAAGATCGGCGCCGGGCTGTCGCTGGAAGAATTCGAAAAGAAGCGCCAGGCCGGAACGCTGCGCCATGTCGGGCTGACGGAGTCGATGTACATGGTTGCCGCCAGAATGGGCTGGAAACTCGAACGCACCGTGGACGAACTCTCCCCGATTGTCGCGGAGAAAGAGATCAAGACTGCCGATATCACCATCAAGCCGGGTTTTGCCGCCGGGGTACAGCAGATCGGCCGCGGCATTGTCGGCGGCGAGGAAAAGATAACTATGATTTTCCGGGCGGCGATCGGCGAACCCGATCCCTGCGACCGGGTTGAGATTGCCGGCATTCCCAACATTGATTCAAAAATCGAGGGCGGGGTCAACGGCGATATCGCCACCTGCGCCATCGTCATAAATGCGGTGCGCCAGATACTGAATTGCCCGCCTGGCCTGCAAACCATGACTGACATTCCGCCCGTATCCTATTTCAGCGAATAAAAATAAAGAATTTTTGACAGACTCGAACCCGGCCTGGACGGCATTCAGGGATTTGCGGATGACTGTGGCTGACCTGCCGTTAGTGGAAATGATGCCTGCATGATATGCGTTGCGGGAATGACGTGCATTATTATTCTGAAAAACAAAATAATGACACATTATAACCCTTGATAATATTACTAAATGCAATATATTCACCCCTTATAATATTATTTTCGAGGTATACAATGCATCGTTTTGCACTTGACTATCTAAAAGAATGGAAAGACAGGATATCCCGGAAGCCTCTGGTAATCCGCGGAGCCAGGCAGGTGGGAAAATCATATCTTGTCAGGATGTTTGCGGAAAGTGAATTTGAGAACCTGATTGAGATAAATTTTGAACGCGACAACAAAGTGGCGGCTATATTTGAGTCTGAATCTCCATCAAGGATAGTAAAGCTCCTCGAACTTCAATTTGGGAAACGTATTGTTCAAGGCAAAACGGTTATTTTTCTTGATGAAATACAGGCGGCGCCGAAGGTTTTCGCAAAACTCAGATATTTTTATGAGGAACTTCCGCTTTTGCATATCATTGCCGCCGGCTCGCTCCTTGAATTTGTACTAAGCGAGTCTGAATTTTCAATGCCAGTCGGTAGAATCGAATATCTCCATCTTGGGCCAATGACTTTTGAAGAGTTTTTGCTTGCGGGAGAGAACAGTAATCTTCAGGATTATCTTCGGAACTATGCCTTTGAGGAATATCTGCCTGATTCCATACATCAGAAGCTGATGACTCTTTACAAGACGTTTGTTTCGCTCGGCGGAATGCCGCAAGTATTGAGCGCTTTTATGCAAACATCTTCATTCAAGGAAGCCGAAATCATCAAAGAGTCGATTATGCAGACATACAAAGATGATTTCAGCAAATATGGCAGAAGGGTCAATCACCAGCGCCTCCTGAATGTGTTCATAAAACTTTCTGAAACAGTTGGTATGAAATTCAAATATGTAAATATTGACAGGAGTGAACAGGCAAAGGAAATTCATAAGTCGCTAAATCTGCTTGAGCTCGCGAAGATTGCATATCCAGTCAGACATTCCGCCTGCAATGGCATTCCTCTTGGAGGAGAGACCGATGAAAAAACTTTTAAAATGCTTTTTCTTGATGTCGGGCTGATGCTGAATTCCTGCGGACTTTCAATGCTTGATCTTGAAAAAGCCGGAGATGTCATGCTGGTCAATTCCGGCGCTGTTGCCGAACAGGCGGTGGGACAACATCTTCTTTATTCGCAGGAATGTTATAAGGAACCGGAATTATACTATTGGGTGAGGGAAAAAAAGAACTCGGAAGCGGAACTTGATTATGTGATATCAGAGGGGAAGCGGATTATTCCTATCGAAGTCAAATCCGGGAAAACAGGCCAACTGAAATCACTGCATCAGTTTATATATGCGAAAAGGTACGAACTGGCAGTCAGATTCAACTCAGACACAGCGTCATTCACAAAAATAACCGCCTGTCTGCCGGATGGAAATACGGTGAAATACAATCTTCTTTCACTGCCGCTGTATATGACAGAAGAGCTTAGAAGAATTATAAAAACAATCCCGGAATGACAGAAAGCTGCAAGCGCTAATACCGATTCGCTTAAAATTGCGAATCGGCAGCCTCCGTCGCGAATTTGCGGCAGATTGACACATCAACTACCTGGCGGCAAATGTCCTGCGGACGTATTCGAATAGAAAGATGGTGGCGGCTTGGGCGGCATTCAGGGATTCGCTGTTGCCCGGCATCGGGATAGTCACCGGAACGGAACCATCCAGTTCCCCTGCCCCTTCGGCTTCACTGCCGATAATCACAACGGATTTATTGAACAAATCAGGCTCACTAAAGCAGTTCACCCCTTGATGGGGATCGGTGCGGTAAAATCTGGTGTAGCCGAATGCGCTCAACGTCTGCTTGAGCGTCTTCAAATCGGCAAACTGCCGCAGCCCGATTGTAAACTGGGCGGCCATCGCGGAACGCAGCACTTTGTCATTGAAAGGGTCCACCGAGCCGGCGGTATACCATAATTCCTTCAAGCCGGCGGCTTTAACCGTACGCAGGATAGTGCCGAAATTGCCGGGATCGCCTACCCGGTCAAGCACGAAAATAAAGGGATCTTCAGGAGCTGTTGATTCTGGTACCGGTTCAGGCTTTTTAGCCACCGCCAGAATGCCCTGAGAAGCGATCGTAGCCGAAAGCTTTGAAAACTGGCTTTCAGGGATGCGCACCGGATTGTAGCTATCGAAATCACGGGGGAAATCTTCAGTGCAGACCAGTAATTCAAGCAGGCCGGGACTGGCGGCGAGAAAATCAGTGCAGCATCTTACACCCTCGCAAATGCAGAGATCGTATTTTTTCCTGCCGTGCCGTGTATAGAGGGCCTTGATCAGCGCCTCCTGGTTCTTTGTAAGTTGTCCCATGCAGGCCTGCGCGTTATATGATTTTACTTAAAACTACTTTTTAGGCGCGGTTTTAACCGGGACTGCGGTTTTGGCTGCCGCCGGAGCCGCGGCCTGAACAGCCGTAACTACAGGCTGAACGGGTGCATTCATCCGGTTCAGCGTGAATTTCGCCTGGCTCTGCCAGAAGCTGATACCGGATTCCTGCTGCTGTATCTCGGGAACAGTCGCTTTGGCGTTCACTGCTTTGGTAAGATATTTTTCGGCATTGGTCTTGTCGCCGTTTTGCAGGTAAAGTCTTCCGGCGCCAAAATTGGCTTCACAGCGGAAATCTTCGGGGCTGAAAAGATCAGCGGAGGCTTCGGCGAATTTAGCAATAGCCTGATCGGGTTTGCCGCAAAGTTCCAGCCCGTAGGCTTCATCCAGGCGGATTCTCCAACGCATTTCTTCCGGCAGTTTTAAAGCGGCAAGGATTTTATACTGTTCAAAGGCTTTGTCAAAGTTATTGTCCTGAACATAGAGTCTGGCTAAACGGAGGCGCGCGCCCAGCGCAGCCGCTTCAAAAGGATACTGCCTGATCGCGGTGAGCAGCTTTTCCTCCATCGCTTTATTGTCGGAAGCCGCATCTTTGCCGGTAACCGGCTTCTGGGCTTCGGCAAATACTCCGGCCGCGTTATTGGCCTTGATTTTCTGCCAGGCCATGTAAGACCCCACCGCCGCAACGCCGAAAATAATGGCCACGCATAAATAGATAATCTGTTTCCAGTAAGTCACGAAAAAGAACTCAAACTTCTCAAAATCATCAAAAACCGTAGAGGTAATTTCTGCATCTATGGCTTTCTTATTTTTGCCCTTCATAATCTCTTTTGTCATAGTTATGTAAACCCTTCAATAATTTGATTAAATGTGAAGAGTATATTTTAAACCTGTTCCGCGCCAAATCAATTGCGCTTTGCAGATAAAAACAGTTATTTTTCAAGGTTTTGCGGTTTTAATAAAAAAATCCGCCTATTTTTTTTGCACATCCGGCAAACAGCTATTATGTTTAATTGCTATAAACGGGGGAACTGCTTATGAAAGAAATCAGTTGTATGAACGCCGCCGAGTCCGCCTGGCGGAAAATGGTTCTTATTCTATTCAAACCGTTCGATTTCGCCAAATGGATCACGCTCGGGTTCTGTGCCTGGATCGCGTATATCGGCGAAGGCGGCGGAAATTTCAACTTCAGTTCCTTCGGCGACCACCATACAAAGGCGGCCAAACACAAAGAACAGGCTGACGCTTTTATCAGCGCCTTGAATCAAATTTTCAATGGCGACTCAGGCAATATTTTCAGCAGAACGGCTGAACAATGCCACATCTCAGTCAATATAGTCATCGGCGTCTGTGCGGGAATCGCCGTTCTTTTTTTAGTAATTATCGCGGTCTCGCTGGTTCTCGCCTGGCTCAAATCCCGGTTTGGATTCATCCTGCTCGATAATCTGATCTATGACCGCGCTGATATTGCCGGACCATGGAAAAAATTTAAAATCTGCGGGAATTCCGCTTTTCTGTGGCGGCTGGTTATCTGTTTTATCTCAATCGCGATATTTATACTTCTGCTGATTTTCGGTTTTTTCAGCACGCTGCCCTGGCTCAAATCCATGCTGACGGCAAAGGCTTGGCTGAGACCGGACAATACGGTAATTGCCTGTATGGTTATTGACGGCCTGCTTGTGCTGGCATTCGGCTTATTTTTCGCTCTTGTCGAATTTTTCTTCGAACAATTTGTCGTTCCGGTAATGTACTGGAGGAATCTTAAAACAATTGAAGCCTGGAAAAAAATTCTGGCGCTGGTGAAAGTCAATCTTTCCACTTTCATAATATATATTCTGTTGTATATAGTCTTTTCGCTGATGGCCGGAGGCGCAGTGTTAATTGCCGGCCTGGCAACATGCTGCATCGGCTTCATTCTGCTGGCGCTGCCATTTGTGGGAACTGTACTGCTGCTGCCGGTCTTCGTCTTCTTCAGGCTGTTCGGAGTGGAACTGCTCGCGCAATTCGGCCCGGAATACAACATTCCCCTTCCGCCGCCGCTACCGCAAACTCAAGAAATTCCGCCTCAGGCCGAGCCTCCGGCACAGAATACTTCGGCATACAGATGGTAAAACAAGTCTGTCGGTTCAGAGGCTGATTATTTGGAAGATTTTTCGGTTTTATCCAGCTTGTCAATACGGTCTTGCAATTTAGACAGCTTTTCCGCCAGCAGGCCGAGTTCCTGGGTCAGATCCTTGATGCGTTCCGTCTGCTTGGAAATGACAATCGAGTATTGGACCAGAATCAGCAGAATGGCCGTAATCAGCACCAGCGAAAGAGTGTATGGCGGATAAGCGATTCCGATAAAGTCGGAAACCAGTTTGAGCACCTGGGGGGCGATTGACAGGATAATTAAAATCATCCCCATGAAAATCCAGATCAGCGAATAGGCTTCTTTTATCAATTGCTTTCTGATTGACTCTATGATGAAAAACATGAAACAGAGACTACAGACAAATGCAACTATTTCAAATTGATGGGCGCCAAAAAATCCGTTCATATCAGCGTTTCTCCTGTTTTACCGCCGGCCTCATTGCGACCATGCAAATCGCGAACATGACCTTAATCATATAATATACCGATTTGATGGGGGAGATGGAGGACACTCCGCCCAGGCGGGGATTCATTTCCGTAAATACTTCCTTGATGCGGAACTGGTTTTTACCGAGCAGAATTACTTCTTCGGGTTCCGGATAGTCAAATGACGGATAACGTTTGGCCAGGAACGACAGCGCCCGGCGGTTGTAAGCCCTGAACCCGGAAGTGTTGTCGGTAATCATCTGCCGGATCAATGCCGAATTTACCAGGAAGAACAGCCGGATGCCCAGCCGCCTGAAAAAGGTTGATTTAAATCCGTTATGCTTGGCGCAGAAACGGGAGCCGATCACGACGTCCGCCTCGTTCGCCTCTATCGGCGCGAGCAGTTTAGCTATGTTTTCCGCTTTGTGCTGACCGTCGCCGTCAAACTTTATCGCCAGTTCATAACCGTTGCGGTGCGCGTATTTCAGCCCGGTCTGAACCGCTCCGCCAATCCCGAGATTGCACGGCAGATCCAATACGGTTTTAACTCCGGCCGCGGCCGCGACCGCGGCGGTATGGTCGGTGGAGCAATCGTTGATAATGATGATATCCATTTCCGGCACATGTTTTTTCAACGTGGCAACCACACTGGGGATGTTGACTTCTTCGTTGAAACAAGGAACAAGTACTGCAGCTTTGGCTGACATATCAAAATCTTCCTGTATATTGAATTGTAAAACAATTAAAATAATACGGATTCCATGCAAGTCAACCCCGAATTGCACCGGATAAGGCATATCCGGCAAGGATATACGGCTTGACTCTTCTTCGGCATGGACAGCATAATAAAGACAATCGCCCGATTTTGGACACCTTGGGAAGTTCTAAAGTTCTAGAGTTCTAAAATTCTAAAGTTATAATCCCGCAGGCGCGGGATAAACTCGGCTCTAAAATTCCCACCACACACTTTAGAACTCCCGCACTTACCCATCAACATTTTGGACAATCTGGACACCCCCCGTGCAGGACTGTTTTGCCAGCGCTCTCGACGGTCAGTTAAGTTTTCTATTAACAAAGACGAATAAACCGGACAACCGTCCGTTTGGGACATCTTGGACCTCTGCCGAGCAAGAATCCATCGAGAATCATCCAACATCTCCGAGATTTTAGAGAGTGCTTTGAGGTTGCTGTTATTTTGTTTTATTATTTTCAATTCTCAATTTTCCATTTTCAATTGACTGTCCGGTTAAGATTTTCATTAACTGACGGCATTTTTACCTCTTATTCTATTTTACACATTCTGGACATGCGTGTCCGGAATGTTTTGATGTCGTGCCCTCGCTCTGAGGGAAGATTTAAAACCACGTCCGAGACGGACGGCGCTACAACAAAACACATTTTGGACACGTCCCAAGCTCATTCTGGACAACCGAATCCGAGTCATTGGAGTGTCGTTGAACAGAGCTTTTTTTCATTTTTAAACTTTTCTCGCTTTCCACTCTTCTCGCTCCTTCACATTCCGGTCGAGTAGACATAATATGGTCTCCTGCGTTTAGGTTTGTTTTGTATTCCCTGTTGTCTCCGTCCTTTCGGTTTACGGAGTGTCACAATATTCAAACCATGCGGGAAGACTTCAATGCCCCTCACAGAACCGGACTTGTGGATTTCCCACATCCGGCTCTTCAGCTTAACTCACCTTACACCTGACCACGTAAACTTATGTACTATTTTCGGTCTGGGCAGCGGATAATGTTTAAGGTATTCCGTGAACTCGTCCCAGTTCATTTTCCCTTTCTGACTGCGCCTGTTGAGCCATTTATGAACCAGTTTGGTCGTCATCCGGTAAAACGCCGCTATTTTGTCGGAGTTTCCGCTGACGCCGTAATACTGGAAGTGCCATCGCAGCTTCGCCGCGAGAGTCTTCCACCATTCTTTTGCTTTAAACTGATTCCTTACCTTCAGGAGCATTTTTTTTGCATGATTAGCTGTTCCATATATTGACTTTCCATTTTTGATAATGTATAATCTATTCATGCAGTCGAATGCATTGGGTTAAAAATGTATTTATACGGTTGAGGGATATAATGAAAGATTCTTTGAAAATTACTACTTATGATATAGCCCGGGAACTGGGTATTTCTCAGTCTACCGTGAGTCGTGCGCTTAATAACAGTCCGCTTATATCACAAGATGTTAAAGAAAAAATACTCAACAAGGCCAAAGAGAAAGGTTATTTGTGCAATCATCTGGCCAAGTCTCTTGTAATTGGCAAAAGCGGGTCGATAGGAATACTGGCTTCCGGCTTTCAAACTGACATAACCGGGGCAAAAATTATTGCCATTGATAATGAAATTAGAAGAAATGGTTTACACCCTTATATAGCATATACGCGCAGTGAGTCTGAGCTTACCGCGACCAAGGCAGTTGAACTGATGGCGCGAGGAATAGACGGCCTTATTCTGTTGTCCCCTAATATAAAAAATGAAAAGGACCTGCTAAATTATAAAAGCCTTATTGAGTTGGAGAAACCGCTAGTAATAATAACTGAGAATAAATTGTCATTAAAATGCGATCAGGCAATACAGACGTTTGATAAAGCATATGAAGATGCCTGTCTTCATTTAATTGATAATAAATGTGAAAAGATTTTTGTCTTCTGGAAAAACGAATCTTTCCAGGACGCATTAAAAGATCAACGTTTTGAAGCGATTATAAAATATTTGAAATGCTGTAAGCGCTATTCACAAGAAAATATCCTCTTAACGGCAGAAAGCATATTTCATCCAGCCCTAAATGACAGGGTTGACGGCATATGTAAAAATCAATCCGCAAAAATAGAAGCACTTCTTAAGCACAATTCTGGCCGGACAGGCATCATTTGCCATAATGATATGATAGCTATGCAAGTTTTGGTAACGGCGCTTAAACTGGGGATAAAAATTCCAAACGAACTTATGATAACAGGTTATAATAATTCATCAGCATCAGTCTATACTAATCCGCAACTCTCAACTGTTGCTCCGCAACCGGAAGAGCTGGCAAAAGTTGCACTAGGGCTTCTTGATGAGCAGATGAGGAACTGTGAACTTAGCGGGCGGACGGCAATGGTTCCATGCAGATTCATCCATAGGGAAACATAAAAAAACTGAAGGAGTTAATACTATAGCATCAAACAAACGGCTTGAAGAAATGGATTTTCTCGTGAAATTTAGCTTAAAGAAGAAAAATAGAATGTTTCTAACCGCAAAAAGAAAGATAAAACAACTAAATGAAAAGGAAGGCACAAGATGAAAACTGAAAAACAAAAACAGTCGTATAGGATATTTACACTCATAGAATTGCTAATTGTGATAGCAATTATAGCTATTCTTGCCTCAATGCTGTTGCCGGCACTCAGTAAGGCCAGAGAAAAATCCAGAACTATTAGTTGTACTAATAATTTAAAAAATATTGGTTTAATGTTTGATTATTACACAATTGACAATGAAGGCTTTTATCCCTACTATTATACAGGAGGAGCTGCCAGCCTGGGAACTTCGCGTTATTGGTTTGGTAAAATGCTGCAGGCTGGTTATAGTAAAGATATAAATGTTTTCTTCTGCCCCTCTGATTATATGGAAACCAACCATTCACTGGATACAATATTGAATACTGATTATATAATAAGTTATGGTTATAATCTCTGCTTTTCATTAAATTACGACAATGGCACTCAGAAGACGTGGAGTCAGGTAAAAACAAATAATATTATGGTTCCATCCAAAACAATATTAGTGGTTGACAGCCTGTGGCCCTTGCCTGCCGCACCCTTTTCGGGAGCTGGACGTTATTATGTATATCCGAGCGCCTCTACTGATGGTAAGGCATGTCCTCGCCATCAGTCTGCGGCTAATGTGCTTTGGGCGGACGCTCATGTTTCCACGGTTAAAACGGCAGTGCCAAATTTTCCTGATTCTATTTACTACCCAACAGCGTTGGGGTCTCCGGCCGCCGGGCCTCAGTACTGGTATCCACGATCGCCCGGTGGTAAATAATAAAAAAGGCTAAACTTTTACACTTTTCAAACTATAAAAATAGAAGTTTCAGCCTAAGTGAGATATAAAATAAAATGGAGTATTTGCGCATGAACAATGAAATGCCGGGGGTAGTTTCGTCTAACGATCAGAGACTTTTGGGAATTGTGAATTCGCTCGTTCCAAGGTTCCCCGTCCTTGTTGCGCGATGGCGGTTGCCTGTTATGGCTATTCATAGCTGCACAACAATATTGTCAATCTTTTGTGTCAATCTTTTTTGTTCCTGTGCCATGGCGGAAGACAAACCATTGACGCTTGTTAACGACAATAAATCCAGCTATGTCATTGCTGTGCCTTCCAACACACCGGGCTCTGTCATGGATGCCGCAAATGACTTAGCCTATCATTTAAAAAAAATATCAGGAGTTGAAATCCCTGTAATCAATGAACAGCAAATCCCGAAGATTGATACTGTCATTTATATTGGTTGCTGTAATGCCACCGCATCCGGGATTTTTCCGCTTTCTTCCCTTCCGCCTGCCGCATATGTTTTGCGATCATCCGGCAATAAGATTTATCTTTATGGCGATGATACTGTGCTTGATGAAAAATATAAGGTAGAACGGACTGGAACTTATTCCGCAGTAAGCATGTTGCTGGAAAAATATCTTAAATGCCGCTGGTTGATGTCAGGTGAATTAGGGGAGTCCCTTCCTTGTCAAAGTACTATTACCATTCCGCCATTAAATGAAGTCCGCACTCCAAGGTTTCCAATTCATAACATTTGGTTGGACCGCACGAATCCGGACGAGGTTAAATGGGCAAGGCGGATGCGAATGGGGTCGAGTTTTATTTTTGATGGCGGTCATGCGTTTGAGAGTTGGTATGATTCATATGGCAAAACGAAACCGGAATTGTTTGCATTACAGAAAAACGGGACGAGAATCCCGATGACTCCCAAGGGAGCGCATCAATGCCTGAGCAATCTGGAAATAGATAAAATATGGTTCAGCGACGCATATCAACTGCTAAACAGAAGAGCATATCAGTATTCAGTATCCGCCTCTTTTAATGACGCAGGGCAGGAAGGTTTTTGTCTTTGCAAATCTTGTAGAAACATGGATCCTCAAGGTGCTCCAGTAGGCACATATTATTATGGAGGTACTTATCATGGAGAAAAGTTTCAAATGCCGGCAATCACGGATCGCTATATGACCTTTGTCAATCGCCTTGCCGATGTTTTAAATTACCAATGGCCGGGAAAGTTCGTGGCCTATACAGCATATCGCAACGGGATAACGCCTCCAGTCGCGGTAAAGCCCCTTCCCAATGTTATTGTTTTCTTTGCCGGATTTTCATATGTTGATGAGCGATGCCGTAATTTAAGTCGCAAGTATTTTGATGGATGGCGCAATTTGACAGAGAAAATCATAGTTCGTCCTAACATTCTGCACCATGGGGCTGCGATGCCGCTGAACTATTCGAGAAAATTGGCTGAAGACGTTAATTATTGTGCTGATAAGAATATCTATGGTTTCACCTATGATGGAACTCCGAAAAATTGGGGCAGCGGTGGCATCAATTATTATATTTTGGCCAGAATGCTGGACGACCCTCAGCTCCAGTATAAAGACTTGTTCGACGAATATTGCGGGAGAATGTACGGCGAGGCAGCTTCAGACATGATAAATTATTATAAAGAACTGGAATTATTCACAAACAGGATTGCATCATCCGGGAATAGCAATGGCATACAAACCGGATGGGGATGGCATATGCCGGATTACTATAATGACAATGAAATAAACAAGTTCTGCGGGATTCTGAACGGGGCTAAAAAATGTGCCAGGGATGGAAAAGTAATAGAACGAATTGATTTATGCCTGATGTCATGGGAATATGCGCGAAGACTTCGTGATGTATGTGCGGCAATAAGGAAGAATGGCAATAAGGATGCGGCGAAAAGCGAAATGCGGCGGTTAGACGAGTGGCGCTCGATGATCGCAAGTTCAGGAAACAAGGCTGTCGACACTAAGCGCGACGTCTGGCGGTGGTCGTGCATGAGAACAGCAGCAGAGCCGTCCGGCTTTTGGGAGCAGATAGAAAATGATTCATTACTGCCTCAGGAATATTAATT
>TBL_comb47_HYPODRAFT_10006697_pt1 | contig 12370 bp, 9 predicted proteins | sample TroBogypolimnion_40_FD_10682 | JGI IMG/M metagenome (IMG submission 10682)
TTACAGGTTCGATTCCTGTCGGGCAGACCATGTATGTTTAAAGTCTCTATGGTGGCTGTAGCTCAGTTGGTAGAGTCCAGGATTGTGATTCCTGTTGTCGTGGGTTCGAGCCCCATCAGCCACCCCAATTACTAGAGTGTAAACTTATGATATATATAGGTTTATTTTCACTCAGTCTCATTTGAGATAATTCTAAATAATCCCATATAATGAAATTTACTGCTGTAGAATTGCAGTAAGGATTGTTTCTGGTTTAATCAAACTTCACATTTAAATTATTTCCAATGATGTAGAATTAAGCTAAATGAAAATAACGCTATCTTATTTCTAATTTAAGTTGTATATTGTAAATAGAACGCGAAACTAATTTAGTCCTAGCTTAACGTTCTTGCTCAAATTAGCGAGCCGCTACCACAGTGACGAGTGGAATATTACACATGACAGTGCAATCTGAAATGACTACAGATTAGACGCACAAGCCATACGATGAACGTGAATTGAAGTCGTACGCTAGATATCAAAATGATATTGAGCGTAAAAATGGACGGAGGCATGCAAATTATCCTTTGGAGAATTTTGCTATGCCTTTACCCGTCCCAACCAACACCCATCCTCTATTTGTTAATATCTCAGTAGTCGCTTTTGAGATGAACATGCCCATTGGCTGTGCATACAATTTAGTTTCGCAAGGTAAATTTCCACTTCCAACTTATAAAGTTGGCAGGCGAAGTGTTTATAAATACTCCGACTTAATTGACTGGGCGGAAAAATTATCCCCACAAATAAGCTCGCCTAAACCAGAACTCACGATTACTTCCGCTAAGAATGTTGCCATTAAGCGCGCAAAAGGTAGACCGTCTGGAACTACTAAAGTTGATCTTGCCGCACAGCGCAAGAGGTTAAAAAGGGAATTTCTAGCAGTTAATAGCGCTCCCCAAACACCTATTTTAGAGGTGCTTAAATAATGAAGAGATCGTCAGTTCTTCCTAGAAATTATTACAAGCGTCCTAAAGTCAAGCTATTGGTACCAGAGGTAAAACTACTTCTTACCGTTATCGTGGTTGGCTGTGAGTCTCATGTTGGAGTGGCAATACCTTCTGGGGAGCCGGAGGATACAGGTTTAAATTGTGACTCAGTCAAGGCTGGAAAAATTGATTTGGTTAGTAAGCAACTAATAGAGATCGACGATTCAACTGGTGAGTTGTTCATAAAAGACTTCTTCCGTGACAATACCTTTAAAACTACCCAACGTGTATGCCAAGCGAAATCTGATTTCAACTGCATTGAATCGGCAAAGTTAAAGCTAAGTGTTTTGGATGCCATAAAAAACAATCCAGATTGTGGTTTGACGGCTAAAAATCTAACTAATATTGACACAGTTTATATTAATCAACACGTTAACAACCAAGCAGAAGCAGAAGCAGAAGTTGAAGTTGAAGTTGAAGTTGAAGTTGAAGTTGAAGTTGAAGTTGAAGTTGAAATACCTGCTGCTACTGCTGTAATTATAGGAAAAAATGTATCAAATTCAAAAAATGAACTTGTTATTCAAATTCCAACCCTTCAATTAGTAGATAAAACAACAACCCAACCCCCACCTGACGATTTTTCAGAAATTATTGAAGCCGGGGTCATTGCCCCAGCAAATGAAAGAGATTTAATGAATTTTGGTTTAATTAAGTCGAAATTTACCAAAGATCAGCTTAAAAATGCTTTGAGCGAAATTGCTACCATGGCTTTAAAAAAACCCTATTCAACATGTGTTTTAACTCAACTTGAGGCGCTTAAAGGTTCGGCTGTAAGAGGTGCTGGGTTGAGTTCTAGTAAAAAGGTCCTGCGTTATGTTCCGCCAGAAAGCTTCGATGCGGAATCTGTGCGCAAGGACAATGAGAATCAATTAATTAGAGCCGCTAAACATGGCGGAAATGTGGAGATTATTTAATATGGATCAAAATGACTTAGTTAGAAGCAGCGGGCCTGGGGAATGTCCTAAACATGGGCATTTCATTGGTTACCAAGTGAGCATTCCAGGCTTAGATTACATGATGAAGCCTCTTTGCCCTGTATGTGTAAGCTTAAATGCAGAACAAAAGGCAGCCTCTGATTTCGCTGAAAAACAATCGAAGGCAATGCGTGCCATTTTTGATAGTGGGATTCCTAAGCGATTTAGAGAATGCTCTTTTGGTGGATTTATTCCTCGCATCGCTAAAGATCAATTGCGTTTAGATAAGTTGGTTGAATACGCTATGAATTTTGATCCTAACACATCTAAAAACTTATTTCTGTTTGGCGGTATCGGTTTGGGTAAAACGCACCTCGCTTGCGCTTTAGCGACTACGCTTATCATTAGTGGCTTTTCTGTTGAGTATGCAAACATGGTGTCAATACTGAGAGAACAGAAAGAAACTATGCGTGTTGGCGGTATGACGAATTCTGAATTTGTTAATAAATACGGACGTTGCCATTTATTGATTTTAGATGAATTTGGTATATCTCAATTAAGTGCGCATGAACAAACCACAATGCATGTCATTTTGAATAAGCGTTACGAAAATATGTTACCTACGATGATTGTGGGTAATTTAAAGGCGGACACGTTAGTGGCCTTAATTGGTGATCGTGCCGCGCGCAGGGTCGAATCATCAGCTACTAAGATCATGCTGGGAGACGCGTAATGGTGGTTAAGTTGCTGCAAAGTTCAATTCCAATACGTTAGATATTGATCGATTAATGCCACATTTATAAATTAATGCATATTTATTTAAATTATCGTAATCTAATACTTGACACGTTATAAAGTTTCTGAGAATATACTCATAACATTCACGGGGGCATTATGAAAAACTTTAAAACAACGAAGCATGCAGGCGCAAGAAAATCGCAACGAGGCATATCGACGTCAATGGTTGAGTATGTAATTACTAATGGTGTAGATGATAAAGATAAATTTGTACTTGGTAAAAAAGAGATATTGGTTCGCCTAACTTCGATTGAAGATGAAAAGCGGTTACTAATGAAAATGCTGGATAAAGGTGGTGTGGTCGTCGTTGCTGATGGTGAAGATATAATCACTACCTACAATCGCACATCACATCGCACCAGAGCGGCTAGTCGCCACTAAATGAAAATGGAAAATATAATGAACGATAAAATTTTGTTACAACTCATGGAAAGTTTTCGCGGTGAGCCACTTTCTGATCGAGGCGCTTTACTGTCACTCTTGCTTATAGCTTGGCATAAAGCATCACAGAATCCAAAGTGCCCAACCGAGTTGCAAATGAGGAATTGTCAAAGAATATCACCTCAAGAGTTGGTCAAGGACATGGGTGAGCTCAGTAGTATTTTGAAAGATCCGGCATTTAATATTGAGGATGCAGACATTTCTAGAATAAGGCAACTTGCAATTAATGATGCCATTAGTCGGTGCCTAGCATTAGGCGATTCAGGATTGCTGAAAGAATTCGACCCTACAGACGCTGTAATCTCATTTGAAATGTCAGTGTTTGCCTTTCCTGTTGAAGTTTGTGATCTTATGGTTGGTTTAGCCGGTGATATTGAAGGAGAAACAGTTTACTTGCCTTGGGAATCCAATGGGCAACTTACTGGACGAATCCTAAAGCGCGGTGCGAAAGGAATGATAGAGACAATTTACCATGCAAAAATAGCACAAATTGTGTCTTCGATCTTATCTGATACAAAACAGATTAATGTTGCACAAAATGATCTTCTAAGAAATCCACATTATGTAGAAAATGGTCAACTAAAATTATTTGGTACAACAATCGCGTTAGTGCCGTTTGGTGTCAATGTAGATGCAGAAATTGTTGAGCGTGATTTATATAACAGGTTCAGAGAAAAAACGCGTTCACTGACAGTGTTAACTGTTCGTCATATATTAGCCCAAACTAAAGGGCGAGCAATTATTACATCAATAAACTCACTTTTATTTAGCTCTGGACCAGAGAGAAGTTTACGTGAAGATTTACTCAGGGAGCAACGGATTGAAGCCGTGATTGCAATGCCTGCAGGTTTGCTTGATACAACGACTATCCCATTTACAATTCTTATTATTAATACAGAAAAACGATGTGACACTGTACGTTTCGTGAATGTGGACACGCCACAATTTAAAGTGGACGTTTCCAGAACAAAAGCAAGACTGATAAATATTGAGCAGTTAATCGGAACCATACTTACATCACCAGATAGTGATGCCGTGAGGAATGTCAGTACATATGACATTATTAACAATGATGCGCAACTGCAAGTTAATCGATATGTACTTGGTGAGAAAGAGCAGGAGGTTGCTTACCTACTGGCTACATTGGAATGTAAAAGACTTGAAGATATTGCTACGCTTGTTAAACCTTCAGTTAATAACAGTGTTGAAAACGGGATAGAAATATCAGAGGTTGGTGCATCAGACCTACCGGAATATGGTTACATTCGTACAGCGACCAAGCAAATAATAGTTGACCAAAAGGTTGGTAAGAGCGCAAGCCAATTTTTACGTCCAGGCGACATTGTTCTGATTATCAAAGGCAACCTTGGAAAAGTCGGGATTGTGCCACAAGAAGTTCCGGAATCAGGTGCGGGAGGGTGGATCGCTGGCCAGTCTGCTGCAGTAATCCGAGTTAATCAATCTAGCGGTATTGACCCTCATGCATTATTCATTTTGTTACGCTCTGAATTAGGAAAAGAACTAGTTAAGTCGCTTGCGTCTGGATCTGCAATTCCATTCGTACAATTGCGTGAACTTAAACAGCTTTTAATTCCGATTCCAAGTGATGAAGAAAGCATAAAAGCCACAGAAGCTTTTATGCAAGAAGATGATTTGCAGAAACAAATAGATGAGCATCAGCGTTTACAGGCAAAGCTCTCTGCAAATTTTTGGGCCCTTAAAAGTAACAAAAAATTGACTACATCTTAATCCATGAACATTTACCTAATTGATATTTATGTTAAAAATAACATTCGAACATCTATACTAGTTCAACAATTAAAAAGAAAAACCAATGACCAACAATAACGTATCTGCAAGAGTAACCGAACTCAGCAATAATGCTTGGGGAATCGCCAACACCCTTTGGACTGCATTTTCCAAAAGTGATGTAGGTAAAATAATTCTTCCATTCATGGTGCTTCGTCGCTTGGATTGTTTATTAGAAGCCAATAAGGCTCAAGTGCTTGCAGCAGCGGGTACCATTAACTCGACAGCCACACCAGAAATGCGCGACCGTATGCTATTCAAGGCAGCAGGCTTAGATCTCAAAATCTATAACATTGCCCCATTCACACTGAATCAACTCAAAAATCAAGATCCTACGCACTTATACGAGAACTTGGTTGATTACATCAATGGCTTTCCGCCATTCCTACAAGATGTATTCAATGAACGTTTTCAGTTGCCAGCAAAACTTAAAAAGATGGCTGACAAGGACAAGTTGTATGGTGTTTTTGAGAAGATCTGCAATATGGATCTGCACCCCAATGTCATTAGCAATCTTCAGATGGGTTATTTGTATGAAGACCTGATCCGTAAATTTAGTGAAGCGGCCAATGAAGATGCCGGAGATCACTTTACACCGCGTGAAGTTGTCCATCTGATTGCTAAGCTCTTGCTCAATAACGACCGTGAGGCTATTCAGGGCGACGGCATTATTCGGACATTCTATGATGGAACGTGCGGAACTGGAGGCATGTTATCCGTTGCTGAAGAAGAGGCTAAGAAGATTAATCCTTCTATGATTGTAGAGCTTTATGGCCAGCAGTTAACCGATGACGGCTACGCGGTATGCGTGACAGACATGTTGCTTAAAGGTCAGGATCCATTACGGATTAAACTTGGCGATACCCTTAAAAATGATCAGCATGCAGATCGTAAATTCCATTTCTGTATGGCCAATCCTCCTTACGGAGTGGAGTGGAAAGATGCCAAAGACGTCATTGATGCAGAATACAAACAGGCAGATAATGGGCGCTTTAAAGGTGGTCTGCCGCGCATCTCAGACGCTCAATTATTATTTGTACAACACTTTGTCTCTAAATTCCGTGAAGATGAAATCGGTGGGCGTTTAGGCATTGTTCTTAACGGATCTCCGTTATTTACTGGTGGTGCCGGCTCTGGTGAATCTGATATTCGAAAATGGCTGATTGAAAGCGATATGCTGGAAGGCATTATTGGATTGCCAACAGATATGTTCTATAACACGGGTATTAGTACCTATATATGGATTCTGAATAATCGTAAGCATGAAAATAGAGCTGGCAAGGTGAGATTGCTGGATGCCAGTGGTGAAGCCTTCTGGACGAAGATGGCAAAATCTTTGGGTTCTAAACGCAAGCAACTTAAAGACGAGGCTGTTGACCGTATCGTGGAGTTATTTTACGGATCAGCACCATCAGAATACGTGAAAGACTTTGATAACGCTGACTTTGGATATTCAACCATTACTGTTGAACGACCAATCAAAGACGAAGCGGGCAATGTTCTACTTGGTACAAGTGGCAAGTTGAAAGGTAAACCTCAACCAGACTCTTCACTCCGTGATACTGAAAACGTACCGTTGAAAGAGGACATTCAGGCGTATTTTGAACGTGAAGTATTACCGCATGTGCCTGATGCCTGGATTGATAATGATAAGACCAAGGTCGGCTATGAGATTCCTTTTAACCGTCATTTCTATAATTACGCGCCCCCACGTCCATTAGAGGTTATTGATGCAGAGTTAAAGGCATTGTCCGCAGAGATTATGGCTATTTTGACTGAGGTAACGGAATGAAGCTGAAGTCATATCCTGCGTATAAAAACTCAGGGATTCTATGGTTGGGTGAGATTCCAGCTCATTGGAATATCGAAAAAAATGCACATCATTTCGATGCCAAGAAAGGTGGAAATGCGGCTCAGCTTACCAAAGAATTTTGTACGACAATTGAGGGAAAATATCCTGTATATAGCGGACAAACAGAAAATGATGGGGTGATGAGTAATATTGATAAGTTTGAGTTTGATGCAGGGGATAGAGGCTACCTTTTTTCAACTACAGTGGGCGCAAAAGCAATGACACTGATGCATTTGAAAGGAAGATTTAGTCTTTCACAAAACTGCTTAGTTATAGTCCCAAAGTCAGAGGAAATTTCTGTTCGCTACTTTTATTATAGCTTGCAACCATTGTTTATATTTGAACGAGATCTAATACCAGAACATATGCAAGCATCTTTTAGAATGGAAGATTTTTACCAATACAGAATTCCATTTCCAACTAAACAAGAGCAGGCTAATATCGCTAATTTCCTCGACCTTGAAACTAGCAAACTCGACGCACTAATTTCAAAACAAGAACAGCTAATCGACCGTTTTAATGAAAGAATTATTGCAACGGTTATGGGTGCTCTCCTTTCTACCGAAACCCAATATATTCGTCTTGCACATGTATGTGAAGTTATTTCTCGACCTGTAAATCAATCATCAGAAAACGCATTTACGCGCTTGGGAGTATTAAATCGTGGGCGTGGTCTTTTTAAACGTGAAGAAACAGATTCAGAGGATATGGGAGATTCTGATTTTTTCTGGGTTAAAAATGGCGATTTGGTCTTAAGTGGACAGTTTGCATGGGAAGGGTCGGTTGCAATGGCCAATGATGAACATGAAGATTGCGTAGTTTCGCATCGATTCCCAATAATTAAGGGTAAGCCTGGTGTCGTTTTGACTGAGTATCTTCTTGCGTTATTTATGACATCTCATGGCGATTTTCTATTAAACGAGAATTCACGAGGATCGGCTGGCCGCAACAGACCATTAAATATGAGTCTACTTCTAAAAGAAAAGATTCCTATCGCTTCTATGGCTGTTCAGAATGAAGTTTCAAACCTTTTACGTTTGCAAAAGAAATTGAAAGACAAAGCACTTATTCAAATTGATTTATTGAAAGAACACCGAACAGCATTAATCTCTGCAGCTGTCACCGGAAAAATTGATGTCAGAGAAGCAGCTTAGTGCACTACAACCAATAATATATAGGTTAACCATATGCCAAATAATGCAGAAATAATTAATAGAGATAGAGCTCACAACGAAGAGACCTTCGAGATTCACGTTGTCAGTCAACTGGTCAGCCTGCAAGGCTACCGTGAGCGTAAAGATTCTGATTACAATAAAGAGTTAGCGCTGGATACCGAGCTTGTGATTGAGTTCGTGAAAACTACACAACCAGATGTCTGGAAAGGTCTTGAGACTAAACTGGGTGCTAAAGCTGGCGAGATGCTTTGTAAGGAAATTGATCGGTCACTCAAATCATCGGCACTAGGCACTCTGAACGTCTTGCGTAAAGGGGTTCAATTCACCTGGTCTGGCCCCATTAAGCTTTGCCATACCAAGCCAGCTTCTAATGTTAATCCTAATTTGGATGCCTTATACCAAGGCAACATCTTGAGCGTCATGCGCCAAGTGCATTACAGTCTAAAGAATAATAACTCTATTGATGTGGTGACCTTTATTAATGGCATCCCTGTAGCTACGCTAGAGCTCAAGAACGAGATGACAGGGCAAACCATAGCCAATGCCAAGCAACAATATAAGTATGATCGTAAGCCTGCTGGCGAGCCTTTGTTAACCTATAAGCGCGGTGCTCTAGTACATTTGGCGGTGGATACCAATGAAGCAGCCATGACGACCAAGCTTAATAATGGTAAGACCACATTCTTACCGTTGAACCGAGGCAATGACGGTAGGGCAGGTAACCCAGATATCCAGGGTGAATTGAAAACGGCTTATCTTTATGCAACCGTAGACAATCAACCCGCTATTTTATCTAGAGACGTGCTTTTAGATATCGTTACAAACTTCATGCAAGAAGATAAGGGATTCTTGGTATTTCCACGGTTTCACCAAGTAGATGCAGTTCGCAAACTGCTATCTCATGCAAAAGCTAATAATTCAGGGCAGAACTATCTTATTCAGCATTCTGCAGGTTCGGGCAAGACATGGACGATTGCATGGGTGGCTGCAGGACTCGCCAAACTTCACAACAGCGACGACAAGAATGTCTTTGATTCAGTCATCATCATTTCTGATCGCACGGTGCTCGATGGCCAGTTGCAAGATGCGGTTAAAAAGTTAGGCATCCCTAAGAGTTATATTGAAACGGTAGACAAAACTTCCAAGCAATTAAAAGAAGCATTAGAGTCAGGCAAGAAAATCATTGTCACCACCATTCAAAAATTCACGACCGAGACTATATCCCAAATGACGGATATGGCAGGTAAGCGATTCGCGGTCATTATTGATGAAGCGCACGGATCCCAATCTGGCAAGTCTGCAGAAGGTTTACACAATACGCTGTCACAAAATGACGAAGAGACGGACGAGTTTGAAGGCGAAACAGACATCATCGCCAAAGCTATTGCAGACGCACAAAAGAACAGGCAGCCAAGCCAAAATATCAGTTATCTGGCATTCACGGCAACCCCTAAGAATGTGACCTTAGAACGATTTGGTACGCGTGACTCAGTGGATGCGCTACCTCATCCATTCCACCTGTACACCATGCGCCAAGCCATTGAAGAAGGCTTTATTTTAGATGTGCTGCAGAACTATACGACTTACAAAAGCTACTATGAACTTGAAAAAGTCATTGAAGATGATCCAAGGTTCAAGGGGTCGAAAGCCGCTAGAAAAGTCGCACGCTACGTGAGTCTAACTACGGTAGAACAGAAAGCTGCCGTCATCGTTGAGCACTTTAGACGCCATGTGCAACCGAGCTTAAACGGGCAAGCCAAGGCTATGGTAGTGACTCAAAGTCGTGCTCATGCATTAAAGCATTACGAGGCGATTAAGGGTTATATCAAGGACTGTGGATATAAGAATCTAAATACGCTCATTGCGTTTTCAGGTAGCTTAACGGTGGACGGCCAAAGCCATACGGAACCAGAGTTAAACGGATTTCAAGAAAACAAATTACCTGGTCACTTTGATACCGATGAATATCAGATATTAGTCGTTGCCAACAAGTATCAGACTGGATTTGATCAGCCTAAGATTTGCGCTATCTATGTTGACCGTAAGTTGGATGGTTTGCAGTGCGTGCAGACTTTGACAAGGGCTAACCGAATATTTGAAGGAAAGCAGTCTAGTTCGATATTTATTTTAGATTTCCAGAATACCATCAAAGATATTACAGAAGCTTTTAAACCGTATTTTGAAACAACAGAGCTGGAAAGTCTGACGAAGCCTGAGCAAATATACGACCTTAAAAACTTAATTGAAGGTGCGGGATTCATTGAACCAGAGTCAGTAGAGTCTTTTTGCGAAACGTTCTTTAAGCCTGATCTAACAACTTCGGATAGAGCCTATTTAGAAGGTTTGATCAATCAGACAGTGAACTCTTCTAAAACGGCTACACCAGCCGAGCAGAATGAGTTCAGGCAAGCTGTTAAGAGCTTCTGTAGATTTTACAATTTCATTAGCCAGGTATACCAGGTTACCGATGTAAGTCTAGAAAAGCTATATTGGTATTGTGACTGGTTATCAAGAAAACTAATGAATACTAAGCAAGAAGATGATTTTGAGATTACAGACGAAATGATACGCATAAGTCGATTTAGGCTGGAGATTACTCAGACTGGACCAGCTTCTCCTGACGTTGGTGTCATAGCCCCTTTACTGCCTATCACGGCATTCGGTGTTAATGCGATTCCGACCGAAGATGAGGAACTTGAGCTGTCTCAGATTATCAGAGCGTTTAATGAAAAACACGGCACAGAGTTTACTGAGGAAGATATGTTTAGATTTGGTCAGCATGCCAGTAATGTGGCTGATGAGATGAAGTCTACCATTATGAATAATCCGCTGGATGTGACGTTAGATTCATTTGCAGACAAACTGTTAGATAAGATGCTAGAGGCCTCGCAAAACAATCAGGCAGTCGATAGTATTATGACAACCGATCCAGAGTCGTGGAGAAGCATCGCGTCGTTGCTGTTAAGACATAATAAGAGAAGGTTTAGCGACGATCAAAATTCAACACGCGCCAGTGCTTAGTTTTAAATTCACAGCGTAGGGTCGAAGCTAGGATCGTAATCAAAAATTCTAGATTGGTAACTGATAACACCAAAGTTTTTAATCTTTAGTTCGAAAAATATAAACTCAATATTCTTGATTCCTTCTTTTCTCATTCTTTTAACTGTAGATGTGTAGATGTTTGCGAAATGGTTTATCTTTTTATAACCGCCGGCCTTTGTTTTTTCCTTTTCGTCTGGGTTATATGCAACAGCTATTTTGGAAGGTTCAAGACCGTTAAAGTTGTGGATTGTCTTCCCATTTAACTGGTTTGTCTGGATAAGATTTTTGACCAAAGGCGCTCTGTTCTTTACTCCGAACTTGCGACTTCGTTCGAATTCTATCCCTAACATTCCGTTCTGCTCACGCTCAATTAGTAAGTCTGTATATTTTATATGGTCATCATGTTCTGCGTATAACGGCCTATTATTTTCTGGGACTGTTTGTTTCTGCTCTTTTTCAGTCAGAAAAATAGGCTCATTCTCTGAAAAATATGGATCAACATACGCAAGAGCTGTAAATCCATGAATCATTAGATCATGCTTCCAATTTGGTCCTGGATTCCAGATCATATGGCCTTCGTCGTCAGCTATTAACTTTGTACGTTTAACTTTCTTGTATCCCATTGCCCTTACTATTTTTGCTCCCTTTTCTTTAAGGACAACTACTGTTCCTGCGTGATTTGGCAGTTTTTGAGTAGAAACTTTGTCATCCGCTACTAATTTTTTTACTAGGCTTTGAGCATAGTGGTATTTATTGACTTCAGTTTTCGATGCTTTATCAATATCAAAGTCAGAGCGATAAATATCGTACGGCCATTGGAACATCGATATTTCCTGAATACGTAGCCAGCCGAACCTGCCAATTAGCTCCAAACATTTTCTTTCTTGGTCTCGGCCCAACTTTACGTTTCTATTCATTATTAATTTTCCTATTATTCATTGAATCGTATATCAACATTAAAAAAATCAACTGTATCAACATCTTATTATATTGATATTGATACACAAAGTTGCGTGTAATTTCATTTTATTTGCATATATTAATTTTTTATTCGCCTTCATAAAAACTAACATATCCACGCTTTGCGCCCAACTGGACGTTGGTACAGGATATTTTCGCTGTCGCTCATACGTTTTTTATTTCGTTGACTTTCATCGATAAATCGATTCCAGCGTCCAGATAAAACATGGCCTCGGGCGCCCCCACGCAAAGCGCGGGAAAAGCTTAAAATCCACTTCACAATCCATCGCAAAATCGGCGATAAATTGCTTGCCTAGGGGCGCCCGGGGGTCGTGTCTTTGTTAAGCTTTTCCC
>TBL_comb47_HYPODRAFT_10006699_pt1 | contig 12368 bp, 17 predicted proteins | sample TroBogypolimnion_40_FD_10682 | JGI IMG/M metagenome (IMG submission 10682)
GGACTGAATGAAAAAGTGGATTCAGAAGTGTCCGCGCTCCGCGCCGGGAATGCGGAGTTGAAACAGCAGAATGACGCGCTGGCGCAGAAGCTGGACGCGCTGGAAAAGCTGGTGCAAACCCTGATTGAAAACCAATGAAACAAACAACCAATAAGGCAACTATGAAAAAACTACTACTGATCGCCGGACTGCTGCTGCCATTCTTGGGCGCCGCCCAAACCTACAGCATTGACTGGTATAAAATCGCCGGGGGCGGCGGCACCAGCACCAGCGGACAATACACGATCAGCGGCACCATCGGTCAACATGATGCGAGTGGGGCACTGACGAACGGGCCGGTGACCGGCACCAATTATTATTCCGTCACCGGCGGGTTCTGGGTGTTGCCGCAGGCGGTGCAGGTTGCCGGCGCCCCCGTGCTCAGCATCGTCCCCGCCGCGCCCGGCTATGCCACCATCTCCTGGACGCCGGCTGTCGACGGGTTCGTCTTGCAGGAAAATCTCAACCTCGCCACAACCAACTGGGTGAATTCATCCAGCGCGGCCACCAACCCCGCGACTGTGCCGGCTGGCGGCCCGGTGAAGTTTTACCGCCTGAATAAACCTTGAAATTCACCAGCCGCCCGGACCAAGTCTCATGAATAAAGAAATACACAAGCGATGGATGCTCTTTGCGATTTTCGTGGTCGTGCAGGAAGCCGCCAAACTCGCGGCTCAACTACCGCCAAAATCTGATTTCATGGTCTTCTGTCCGCGCCATAAAGATGTTTTCCGGGTTAACTCCGCCATCCTCCAAATGACCCGAACCGCCGCCGGCATCGGCAATTCGACGATATTTGATTTCAAGAAAGGTGAAACCATGCTGGTGGTGGAAGCCGGGAAACAAGCTGCCGCCCTCAAAATTAGAAATGGCAGCATTGTTACGGTTTTTCAGGACACATCCACCAGCGGACAGTCTACGGACGACATCCAAGTCATCTACACTGCACCGGATGGATCAAAGAATGTCGGCTGGCTGACGCTCGGTGAGGTGGACTGGCCTTGGTGCCGCACCGGGCATTCCTCGCAAGGCGTCGAGTGCGACACCGGCATCGTGGTGCTGACGAAATCGCAAGTAACCACCCGACGCTGGCTTTACACCGCCGTCAGCCGGTGCCGGCATAAGTGCTATCTGGTCTGCGTGCCGGAAACCTTGGCTGAATGCCTCGACCCCGACAACAATCCTGAACGCCGGACGTTGCTCCCTGTATTTCTCGACAAGGCGAAGCAACACTTTCACTGATTCGGGCGGTTTCCTTTCTGCCTTCGCCGCGCCAGTTACCGTGATTCTTCGCGATGTGGTGCGGACTTCTTTGTTGAAAATAACTTTCTGAACGAAAAGCGAAAGTTCACGTAGAACATTTTTTTCTGCATTGTAAAATTATTACAAGGAGAGAAAACCATGAGCAACATTGAGAAAACGGAGCAGGATTTGGCGGAGGACATCGGATGGAAAGTCGAAAAGACTTCATTCCGCCAGTGCTATGAACGGTTAGATGCAAACATCAAATTTCTGGTCAGCGTCCACCCCGGATTGATGCTGGCGGACTTTGTCGCCCCATTTGCCGGGGTTGTCTCTATGGACTTGGAACGTCTGGTCAAGCTGGAGACGGAGGGGGCAGTGCGGTTTATTCCTCCGTATTCGGCATTGCAGGCGGACTGCGAGCGCCCCGGCCCCTATCAGGGACGTGCCTGTGAGCTGCGGAAGGAGTTGGAAAAACTCATGGATCGCACGGTAAAATGCTATTACTGCCCGCCGGCTTTCTTCGTTCAATTCACGGGCGAGCGTTGGTATTAGTTCACGCTGATTGGTTTCGGGCAGGTTCGATTCCTGCCCAGCGTGCCAGTATGCAAAACACTGCAAATACCCAAACTGGTGGAGCCGGCAACCTGGCTCCAGAAATAAACAAGAAACTCATGGCTTTCGCCCTGTCGCTAATGCCCTCCTTGGTGCCGATACCCAAGCACATCAGCAACGACGGACATACATGTTGGTTGAGAACTTGCCCTGTGGCGCTCGAAGCTACCGACGCCAGCATCGTTGTCTGGGATGAGGAAAAGGAAGTCATCGTGAAGCTCATATCGTTGACGGATGCCGGGAAGGTTCGCGCCGTCGCGGAGATTGCGCGGGAATTGGAAATCATCGTCAGGACTTTCAGCGAAGCATACGAACTGGGTCGGCGGCGCGGGTATGCTCACGGCTGTTCCGTTGGCAACGAAGGCTAAAAGAGAGAATCGATGCGGACTACTTGCTGAAAATAATTCTTTCTGAACAAAAATCAAAAGTTCACGTAGAACTTATTTTAAAGCATTGTAAAATTATCGTATGGAGATAGTTCACGCTGATTGGTTTCAGGCAGGTTCGATTCCTGCCCGGCGTGCCAGTATGCAAAACATCACAAAAACCCGCACACGTAGAATCGTTAACCCGGCTCCAATATTAAAAAAAATGCGACTCTTCGAGCTATACGCCATGTCGTTAATGCCGCATTTTGTTCCGACACCCATGCGTGTCAGTAAAGACGGCAAAACCTGGTGGCTCCGCGATGCTCCCGTCGCCATCGAAGTCTCCTGCTGCTACGACCTGGTCATCTGGGACAAGGATAAAGAAGTGGTCATCGCACGAATCTCCGTGGTAGATGCCGCTGGGCAATTCCGTGGCTCCGCAACGATTGCACGAGAATTGAAAACCGCCGTAGATATTTTCAATGAATCCTACGAACTGGGGCGTCGGCGCGGATATAAAAAGATTGAAATCAAGACGTATGAATTGCTCATTAAACATGAGGAGGAACAAACAGTCCTTTTAGGAGTGGTAGCAGACGACCTTGTGGACTATGAAACACACATAGATGACGAATACTACTACTATTGGGGTCAGTCGGAATTCGATAGCTATAATAACAACTTGGTTGGTGTTGAGGCAGAGCCTGGAACTACTATCCTAGAATGGTCGGGAGAGCCAGACATACGGATTGGATTTATAACAGAGTATGAGGAACAATTCCGGTGCCTGGAATAATGGATATGAACATGAAAGAAAAAACAGTCCGAACCTTCTCCCCGATGGAACGGGAGAAGCTTAAAAAGCCCTGCCGAGAACTTGGAATCGATATGTATAAATACTCCTCTGATGCGGTCTTGGAAGATGCCATTGCCGAAGCCATATTGGCAGAGGTGGCAGCTTCCCTTAACCCTGAGGCGGGGTTCTATGACATCTGACGCCAGCGGCGTATCGGCTCTTCTCCTTCTTCTTTCTTCTTCTCCTACCACATGTAGTGGGCGAATAGCTCACGTATTACCCCCTTCCGAACCTGACTCCGCTTTTCACTCCTTCTATTCCTCCTTACCACATGTGGTGGGGGATTAGCTCAGTCTGGCATCACCTTCTCGCCTTTAAGTGCGATGCTTCGGCAAACGACACCCCTGATAGCTTACAATGGCGGTATCTATGCCATTGATTTTCAGCAACCGGATTCAGTCTGCCGCCAGTTTCCATTTTCAATCTTGGCGTCATGCGAACTGGAACACGGGCGAGTTTCTCACCTGTTCCACAAAATACGGCGTCAAGGTCTGCAAGCTCCACGCGGCCCGCTGCCGGCATTTCGGTCAGCCTTCGTTGTCTTCGTCCCGGTCGTTCACAAGTTCGCAAAAGGTCTGCTCTACAAGCCGAACTGACCTGTTCAATTGGGCGCTCGCACAAGGGGCAACTATCGAGGGCTGCGACTGTCTATAACACGTAGATACGATTTGTGTAAATAGATCGGAAAGAGACACCCCCCACCGCTCATAATGAAGGGTGCAAAAGAAATCTCCGCTACCAAGCCTGCAATCGCTCATACGCGAGCGCCTCACCGCCATGGGGGTGACTCACCTTCCCGCTGCCGCCCTTGCCATTATAGAAGCAGACGTGCTCAAGGGTTGCGCGCGTGTCGTGCTTCGTTCGGTCACTGGACCGAGAATAGGCAAGGCTATGTCGGCGGCGCTGGTCGCGCCAGCGGCCACACAGGGTCTCAAGGGCGGAACGCCTTTGACCAGCAGCTGTTCTGCGCCGAAGGCGCAGAACAGCGTAGCTGGCCTGACATACAACTCTGCGGACATCAAAGGCACCAATGGTAACTCCGGGGTGTCAGACCAACCGACAGGAGGGGTCGCATGAACGCCAAGACGACCAGCGTTTCCTTCGGTCGTGCCCGCCTGCCACAAGGTCTGGCAGGGCAATTCATGGGTCTAAAGCGTGGCCTGCGCGGTCGCACCGTGGCCTTCATCATCCTCGCGCATACTCAAGGTCTGGACGTTTCAAGCCTGGTATCCGCCACCTCTGAACTGCGTCGGTTGGGGGTCTTGTTGAATCTGTCGCTCAAGTATTCCAAGGGTTCCTCGGTGGACATGGCGGCCCTTCGGGATGCCGTGCGCCAAGTGAAAGGACTGTTCCCATGAGTGCCCCTCTAGCCATTGTAAACCTGAAATCTACGTCCCGACCGGTGGCGACAATACGGTATTTCGCCGATCCAAAAAAGGTCACGGCAGTCTATGACGGTCTGGATGTCGGGGTGGCTAAAGGCTCACCTCGGGAGCTGGCGGACTTGCTGCTGGCCTTTCACCACGACGCCAAAGCGAACCGGGTTTGCCGCACGGCCGTTATCTCCGTCCAAACTCCCAAGCGGGCGACCAAGGAGGAACTGTCGGACATAGACCGTCGGTTACTGCGTGCTGCTGCAGATTTTCAAAAATTCTTGGGCATCGCGTCAATGCTCGGTTGGGTGCATGGGAATACATCCACGCGACACATTCATTTGATTTTTAGTAACAGCAATGGCCGGCGAACACTCGACCTGCGGCCCAAATTTCTCAAAGAACTTCAGGGGCTTCTGTGGACAGCACAATTTCTTTCCGGGCGTGGCAAAGGCCGCCGCAAGGCGCTGCCGATGTATCCCAAAGCCAAGCGGCTGGATACTCGTCTGCTGGCCGTCGCCTTATTGGATTCCGATGGCAAGCTCAGGAAAGACCGCTGGGATAAACTCGTCCGCTCGGGCAAAATCACTGACCTACGCCTTCGCACCAACGGTTCGTTAATCAGCTTCAAATTTCAAGACCGTCGCATTCGCTTGACGACGCTTATTAATTTCCTCGGTCTGCTCGCCGGAGAAGCCGGCGCTGGGGGCGGGGGAAATTCAGGTAACAACATTATGGAAACCCTAATAAACCCAGACGAATCACTTCCCGATGATTTGCAAGGGGCACTTAACGATTCGGGATTCACCTCCAAGGACATCCAAGAAATTCTCTCGGACATCCGCGAAGCTCAAGGACACCTTTCGGCAAAGCCGATGGCTGCCAAAACCGCGCAACAAAAACCTCAAATTGGATTCAGCCTATGAGAATTTCCAAAGATTTTGTGCCGCCAACAATCGACATGGGCGGAGTCGCCGCTGCCAGCCAGAGCCAAAAAAAATTGGACCCGGAACGCGAAGATCCATTGTGGCAGCAGCAGCAGGACATACTGACTAGACTGAGGAACATTTTCCATTCAAAGGTCGAATCATTTAAGGCGGGGAACTGTTCAATCAACGAAGTGCGTTTATCCTTAAATTTGGTCGCCAACAAAATGCACTGCGCCGAATGGAGCCAACTTGTGCCGGTTTTTGACGCGCTGTCCAAACTCGGTCCTGAATTCAAGCGCGGATTCTTCGTCCTCGCCGGTTGGCATCACGATGGCGATCTATCGAAGCTCGCGGCCCCGTCGCCAGACCTGCTCGGACTGCTCAAGGAATATCGAGTTTTGCTGCACACTGCGTTTTTACAAAAAAAAGTAGTCGCGGCGAGTCCTGAAAAACGGATGGAGGAACAAGCGAAATTAACTGCCTATATGCGGCGTTGGCCGGTTTTCGTCGCGCAGGATTGTAATAAACAGCCCAGTGAGCTGCTCAATTTGATTGAATGGAAACAAGATGACTTGGCGATAAGCATCGAGACGAACCTCCTTTTTTTGCAAAACCGCGTGTTCTGTTTTACTCCTACCTCGACCAATCCGACGGAAGGTTGGGCGGACTTTTACGCCTTCGTTTTTGCGTATAGCCGGCTGTTGGCAAGGTTCACGAACAAATTCGGACACTATTCCTGGGGGATGTTCCTCCCCAAGGAGCAGCTGACGGTAGGTCAGTAGATTTGACCTGAAACATTTTTAGAGAAAAACGATGAGCTACGTTGCATCCCTCAGATAAACGCTACAATTATTACCATGGGGCCATTTGGCCCCGGAAATAAAATGAAAAAGACGCTGAATAATGGAGGAGGTCATCATGCCTAATTGGTTCTACAACGAGCTCGTTATCACAGGTGAAAAACAGGAGTTGCAACGATTCAAGATTGCGGCGCTGGGGCGCTATCCTTGGGCCACAGACGCGGGTGTGCTGTGTTTTAATTCGTTGGTGCCCATTCCGCCGCCGGTTTTGGAAAGTTCTTACAACGATTGGACGCGCGCCAACTGGGGCTGTAAATTCGGCGGTAATGCTGCCAGATTGGAGAAAGAAACCGAAAACGAACTGTTTTACTGGTTCGAGACTGCGAACGGTCCTCCCGAGGAATTTCTTCGGAGTTTAGGTCGGCTGTGGCCAAACCTGAAATTCAGCGACTCTTATGTGGAATTTATCAATTGCCGACTCTCGTGGTGCTTTTCTGTCCATGGCGATGATTGTAAACTCGAACCATCGTCGCTAAAAGATGCACTCGTGACGTGGGCTAAGGAAGCGGCTGTCGGCGATGACGAGGCGCAATATAATCTCGGTGTTTGCTATGCGCGTGGATTGGGAGTTGTGAAAAGTTTGGACACTGCCATTGGCTGGTGGGCCAAGTCAGCTGCTCAAGGCTATGGTTCGGCCGTCGAGGCAATCACCGACATGGCGAATTGGGAAAGTGAGGAGGCGTGAGAAGGTCGGTCAACAGTGATGCGACAAACGTGCTGGACGCCTTACTGCACAAGGCGCTCACCGAAGACAATCGCGACCTGCTCGAAACAATCGTTTATACAGCGGCGTGCCATTTTGATCACGACAACGGTGAGGAAATCACAAATAGGATTTGCGACGAATTGCTGGATCCAAATCGGCCTGACGATTTTTTTGAGTTCGCATGGCTTTGCGATGCGCTGACATCGGACGAAACACCCGGCCAAAAAATAAACGCTTAATTCCAGATGTGGGGCGGCAGCTCTGGCGTGTGTCGCCGTGTGCGGGGAATGACGGGCGGGGTTGCCATCGGCGGCTGCGGGCGCGCAGCTGCGGCGCATGCCTGCCGACGCTCTCGGTAGAGGCGAATGAGAATGCCGATTAAGCCTCCCATTAGGAACGCAAAGAACAGGTTGTTGTTGCGATTGTATCTCATACTTTTCCCTCTCGATTAATTAAGCTGACAGCGCTGCCTCTGATGGCAATATAGCTGTTAGTTTATCTCATATTATTACCTGCTTCTATCGGTCATTTCGTGCCGGATTCAACAATGTTTCAGATCTGTTCTGATGTTCTTCATTTTACCAAAAATAAAATAAGAAACCAAATAAAATAACGCTATAATGTGGTGGTATGGAGCCACTTTTAACAACTGAACAGCTCGCAGAGCGCCTGCAGTGCTCGGCTGAGTGGGTGCTTCAGCAGGTTAGAATTGGTCGTATTCCTGTCATTAGATTTAATCGGCGAACTTTTCGTTTTCATTGGCCTACGGTGCTGGCTGCGCTTCAGCATTCTTGACCGCTTTGACGGACGCCTTTTCTAAAACATTCTCCCACGCTTTCGATTGCAAATATTCGCGCACCCGACGCGGTGTAATTTTCCAGTGGGCCAGCGAAACCTCGCGAGGCACATGCAACGCCGCGTAAGATTCGAGTAGAACCCCGACGCTGTTGCCACAATCCTGCGTTACTTCATAATCGTTTTTATACACCGCACGCAGATGTGTGGCGCAATTCTTACGCATTCCGTCCCGAATCCACTCGTCCAGGCCGATTTGTTTGCAGCAGGCATCAACCAAACGCCGTTCGTTTACCGATGGCAGGGGATTCTTCAGTTCCTTGGCCAATTTTAACCACTCAATCGCACAGGGCTGTAGACGAATGGTTCGTTCGTCGCCTACCTTGGCGATTTCTCGGCGCACTTTGACGAGTCCATTTTTTAGGTCGATGTCGGCCCAACTGAACCATTTTTCTTCGGGCACGCCCTCGGATTTTGCCCGTTTTGATTCGACTTCCTCTGGGCGCATGCACCCAAAAAAACCCAACGCCATCGGCGCAATTATTTGCTGGGTCGCAGGGTTTGACATTACTGCCGCCATCAAATTGAGGGTCTCATCGTTTGTGTATATTTTAACTTCTTTGCCAGGCAGGTTGATGGGTTGTAGGCGATCAACAATATTCAAGGCAGCCCATCCATTTTTAATGGCAAGTGACCAAAGCGAACCGAACAAAATTTGATATGTGTCTTTAGTGCGCAACGACCAACCGCGTTCCTTCGCCATCATTGACATCCAATTTGCAAGGTCGGCTGGGGTGATTTCATGGATGTTTTGTTTCTCGCGTCCCACACCGAATTTATGGAGGAAGGCGCATGTATTCTTTACATAGCGGGTCGAATCGCCGGCTTCAGTTTTCAGCCGGCGGAATTCCTCAACAACTTCAAAATATGGTTTTGGACTGGTCGCTGACTGAGCCGAAATTTCTTTTTTCTGAGCTTGGAATTGAGCCCACACCTCGCTGACACTCATGCCGCTCGTTTTAATCTCCTGCAGCGTGATGACAGCGGCTGCGCGTTCTGCGGCAGTCATTCGGAGCCAGAATTCGCCGTAGGATTTCTCTTTTTTAGCGCAAACTTTAATTTGCTCATCGGCTTCTGCCTCGGTTTTAAAGAACCTGCGGACACGCTTTTGGGTAATCGGATCCACGCCAAAATCCAATTGCCAGCAAGCCTTGCCGTTCTTAACGACTGCGCTTTTGTTTGGTGTCATTAAGTGCCAAGTTAAGTGCCGAAAAGTGCCGTGTCAAGTCCGTTTAAGTGCCAGCTAACTCTTGCCAACTCCGGTTTTTGAATTCCGTGCAGAAATGAATAATCCCCCGTTTTTAACGGAGGATTATTCGATTTTACCACCAGAAATTATGGTGGAGCCTAGGGGATTTGAACCCCTGACCTTCTCATTGCGAACGAGACGCTCTACCAACTGAGCTAAGACCCCGTCCATTTCACAACTTTCATGACGTTTACGCCGCACCCAATAACCGCCGGCGCTCTCATTGGTCAAGAACCCGAATCCTTCGTTCCTGAACCGTCATAAACGCTACAGGGCAGATTATGGAACAAAGAAGCGTGCTGGCAAGCGCAAAGCGCAGAGTCACAAAAAGACCGGAAAAATAGCGGCATTAAATCTGATCAAGTCACTGGGCGAGATCAAATCCACCGCTGAAAAACTGCGATTGAAACAGCGACCCGCCCAGATTCGTTGCCAGGCGGTGGATTGATCCGATTCGACCAAGGCACAGAGACTTCGACCATTTAATCGCTTCGAGAAAGCACGGCAACATAAACGCCCGGCATATGCGCGGAACGTCACTGGTGCATCTGCAGGGAAATGGTGCAGCGTTGGCGTTTGCAGCAAACACGACCAACACGCAAAGCGGCTCACCGCAAGAGCGCAGTGATCAGACCACACATTCAAAATTCATTGGGTTCGGGCGAATCCATCAGCGAGCCCGGAAAAATACGAAATGCTAACGCACCATTTTGTCGGCGATGAATTCCACCGTCGGGTGGCAGATGATCTCCACTCCGTCGACGCGCGCGAGGCTGTCGGCCTTGCCAAACCTCGGGCGCGCTTTCGGCTCGAGGCAAACCGGCGCGTTCCGGCGCAGGGGCAATATCTCAAGGCGCAGATCACCGGTCAGGATTTCCGGGGCACAACGCCTGCGGCCAAGATCGAACACGTGACCGCTGTAGAACTGATCGTCGATTAATTTGCCATTGAGCGTCAAGCACGCCACGTCGCCAATGGTGCAGATCGGCTGCGCCATGGCGTAAATCAACTTCACGCCCCCGAGGTCGAGGTTGAAAGGCCAGAAGAAAAAGGCATCCGCCGGAATCCGTCACGGGTGCGCCGGCGGCAGAAAACGATTTGGCCGCAAGCCAGCTGAGGAGGGTTGCGCAAAAAATGTTTTTTTCATGGGGACGACTGGCTGAGCGGTAAATTGTTTGATCCATTTTTCAAGCCAACGCTTGTGCCGGCCAATCGCGTCCGCGATCTGCACCGCCGCGACTTGTCGCGAAAAACTTTCACGACATAAACATGCTCGACATTGATCACAGGCCTTTTACCGCCACCCCGCTGGCCGCTCCCCGACAGCAGTTTGCTTGGCCCCGTGAGGTTAACGACGGTCAGCGGGGGGGCATGAAAAAGGCAAAAACTTCCGCCTCACCATTTTTGGCTTGAGGAACCCAGTGGCATCCGCAGCATTTGGTGGTAATATCAACGGATGCACCCTGCCATCAGCCGACTGAACCGGAGCCTGGCACCGCGCTGCCGACTGGTGGCGAGCCTTGCTTTGTCGGTCTGGCTTTTCGTTTCCCTCGGCTTTGCCCAGTCCATCGCATTTCCTGGCGCCCTCGGGTTTGGTTCCTACGCTAGCGGCGGCCGCAACGGCACGGTCTATCACGTCATCACGCTGGCCGATAGCGGTCCCGGGTCATTCCGCACCGGCGTCAGCAGCGGCAACCGCACCATTGTTTTCGACGTCGGCGGGGAGATCAAACTCCTGACGGCCGTGAGCTGTTCCAGCAGCCTGACCATTGCCGGCCAGACCGCACCCGGCGGCATTGTTTTCAACGGCGGGGAGATTTCGTTCGCGAACCGGAACAACATCATCTGCCGCTACCTCCGCATCCGACCCGGCAGCGACACCTCCAGCACCTTGGACGATGCCTTGAGCTTTTATCGGGCATCCAACCTCATCATGGATCATTCCTCCCTCGCGTTTGCCCCGTGGAATGACATTGACGGCGTGGGCGACAGCACGCATGTCGTCACCGCCATCACGCTCCAAAACTGCATCATCGCCAACCCGACCGGCCAGCAGTTCGGCGCGCACACGGAGTCTGTCGGCGGCCAATGGTCGTGGTTCTACAACATCTTCGCCAATTCGCATAACCGGAATCCGCTCGCCAAGGTCAACACCGTTTTCATCAACAACGTGGAGTATAATAATTCGGCGGGCTACACCACGCACACCAGCACCCCGTTCAAGCACGACATCGTGAACAATTGTTTCATCGCCGGCCCGGCGAGCGGCGGCAATTTCCCGTGGTATCAGATGGATAAAAACCAGAGCATCTACTGCGCGGGGAACCAGTATGACTCGAACAAAAACGGCGCGCTGGATGGCAGCACCACGACGCCGTATTGGTATCAGGGCGTCGGCACGGTCCTGACTTCCCCGTGGTCGTCCTGGACCACCATCGTCCCGACCATGACGGCGGATCTGGCCTATCGCTATGATGTTTCCACGGCGGGCACGCTGTCGCGCGACGAAGTGGATGCGCTCATCATCAGCCAGGTCCAGACGCTCGGCAGCGGCACGACCGGCACCGGCAGCAGCACCACGGGACCGGACGGCGGCCTCTACACCAGCCAGGCGCAAACCGGATTGGGCAACAACGGCTACGGCACGGTCACCGGCCTGACCGCACCGACCGACACCGATGGCGACGGCATGCCCGATTACTGGGAACTCGCCACCGGCTCGAATCCCAACGTGGCCAATCCGCTCACCAACACCCTCACCGGCTACACGCTGTTGGAAAATTACCTGAATTACCTCGCCGCACCGCACGCCGTGACGCAAACCAACACTCCGGTGGACATCAACCTCCGCCAGTTCACCAGCGGGTTTTCCGCCGGCGCGACCTTCGCTTTGGCCAACGCCACAAACGGCACGGTCGGTTTGCTCAACAGCACCAATGCGCATTTTGTTCCCACGGCCAATTTCGCCGGCCTCGGCGCGTTTAACTTCACCGTCACCGACGGCGGCTTGAGCCTAGGCGTCACGGTCACCCTCTGCATCACGCCGGTCACTCCGCCGGCCAGCGCGACCCAGTTTGGCGGCGCCATCATCGGCGTCTCGCTGGCGGCTGCGCCGCTGCCATCGAACCTGATCTGGCGCGGCGACGGCACCGCGAACACTTGGAACACGACTGTGTCCAACTGGTTTAACGGCTCCGGGCTGGCGGCGTTCAAAAACAACGACGTGGTCTCGTTCGACGACACCGGCTCAAACATCCCGAACCTGAGCCTCGCCGG